>ULUS01020848.1_pt1 | contig 115125 bp, 136 predicted proteins | sample 1958761 | NCBI WGS metagenome assembly ULUS01 (sample SAMEA4835767, study PRJEB28245) | human gut metagenome | biome: gut microbiome; material: fecal sample | place: Denmark | collected 2008
ATGAACCTTGCCTGCTTTTAGCTCGTCAAGCAGCTTGCCTGCATTACCCAGACCGCTTACCGTGCAGGTACGCAGAGTTGCGCCTCCGAGGGTGAATTCACGTACCTTGCGGCCTTCTGTGCCGCGGACGTCGGTGAAGGCATCTTCGGGAGCTTCCTTGCCTTCGATTACATGGTAGGCAGTACGCAATGCTGCTTCCATTACGCCGCCGCTGGCACCGAAGATAACTCCTGCGCCGGTGCTCTGGCCCAGCGGATTATCAAAGGGCTGTTCGTCCAGCATTGCCGGGTTGATGTGCTCGGCACGCAGCAGGCGGATAAACTCGCGCGTGGTGAGTACAATATCTACATCATGGGTGCCGCTGCTGCGCATAGAGAAGAGAGCGGCCTCGCGTTTTTTGGAAACGCAGGGCATGATGGAAATAGAGCAGATTTCCTTCGGCTTCAGGCCCTTCTTCTGTGCAAAATAGGATTTTGCCAGCGCACCGAAAATCTGTTGCGGAGATTTGGTGGTAGAAAGGTTAGGCACGAAGTACGGATGAGTTTTGTTTACATAGCTTACCCAGCCGGGGCAGCAGGAGGTGAACATAGGCCAGCTGTGGTCCTGCGGCTTTTGCAGATGCTCTAAAAGCTCGCTTGCTTCCTCCATGATGGTAACGTCGGCAGCGTAGCAGGTATCGAAGACATAATCGAAGCCGATTTTCTTCAGTGTTGCTACCATGCGGCCTTCGGTTGCCAGCTCGGGCGGCAGGTTAAAGGCTTCGGCCCAGGCGGTGCGTACTGCAGGTGCAACCTGTACTACGGTTACCTTATTGGGATCGGCCAATACGTCATAAATTTTGGGAACATCGTTACGCTCCTTCAGCGCGCCAACGGGGCAGTGGGTGATACACTGACCGCAGAGGCTGCAGTCACTGTCCTCAATGGAAACATTGCCGGCAACGTCTACGGTAGTACGGGCACCGGTGTTCTGCACATCCCAGATATGCAGCTTCTGCACCTTGTCACAAATCTGGACGCAGCGCATGCATTTGATGCATTTTTTGGAATCGCGGATGAGCGGGAACTCCTGGTTCCAGGGAGTGTCGACAACATCGCGCTCATAGGGAATATCGTAAATACCAAGATCATTGGCCAAAGTCTGCAGGCTGCAGTTGCCGCTGCGCACGCAGGTTGCGCACATGCAGTCATGCTGGGATAAAATCAGCTCCACGTTGGTGCGGCGGATGCTGCGGGCCTTAGGGGAGTTGGTATAAACCACCAGACCTTCCTGTACCGGAGTGGTACAGGCGGTAACTACACGGTTCTGTCCCTGAATTTCAACTACGCAGACCTTGCAGGCACTGATTTCGTTGATGCCTTTAAGATAACACAGGCGGGGGATTTCGATGCCGACAGTGGCAGCAGCCTGCATGATTGTTGTCCCCTGGGGAACGGAAACTTTTTGTCCGTCGATTGTCAGGTTTACCATTTTAAGGTTCTGCCTCCTTTCAGTGTGCTGAAGCCGAATTTGTCGCAGCGCAGGCAGCGTCCTGCTTCCTGGCAGGCTTCCTGCTTGGTCATGCCGCATTCAATCGGCTCAAAGGTATGTTTACGTTCGCCTGCTTCGGTTTCGTGCATTTGGATACGGCCGCAGGGACGTTTATCGTCAATAGACGGGTCGGGAATAACTACATCACAGGAAATGGTGTGATTATAGCCCAGATATTCATCAATATTAGCGGCAGCAACCTTACCGGCAGCAATAGCACGGATTACGGTTGCAGGACCGGTTACGCAGTCGCCGCCGGCGAAGACGCCTTCATTGTTGGCAAGCTCACTGCTTGAGAGTGCGGAAATAGTACCGCGTTTGATTTTGATGCCGGCTTCCTCGAACGGACGCAGCTCAATGCCCTGACCGATAGCAACAACGATAACGTCGCAGGGAATGCGCTCCAACTCTACGTCAGCGTGAATCGGACGTGCACGTCCCCAGGCATCGATAGGACCGATGATTTGCGGTTCAGCCCAGAGAGCGGCCACATTACCTTCGGCATCTGCTTCAATGTGATGCGGAGCCTTTAAGCCGTACAGCTCAGCGCCCTCGGCAATAGCACCTTCGATTTCTTCGGGCAGCGCTGTCATGTCATCCTGACGACGGCGGTAGGCGATGATAACCTTTTTGGCACCGAGACGGATGGAGCTGCGGGTGCAGTCCATAGCAACGTTGCCGCCGCCGATAACAACAACGGTTTTATCCTTAAAGTCAGGCATTTTTTCCTCACCGATGTTGCGCAGCATTTCTACCGCACTGATAACACCGTGGGAATCCTCGCCTTCAATACCGATTTTTTTGTCGGTGTGAGCACCGATGGCAATATAAACCGCGTCAAACTCCTCACGCAGCTTTTCGAAGGGGATATCGCCCTCCTCGTTACCGATTCTGGTGTTGAGATGTACTTCTACGCCGGTGGACAAAATAGCGTCTAGGTCCTCCTGCAGGCGTTCACGCGGGAAGCGGTAAGCAGGAATGCCGTAGCGCAGCATGCCGCCGAGCTTGCTCTTTTCTTCGAACACAACAGCATGATGGCCCATCAGCTCCAGATAGTAGGCTGCGGACATACCGCTGGGGCCACCGCCGATGATAGCGATACGTTTGTTGGTAGCAGGCTGCTTTTCGGGCAGCGGAACAGTGTTGCTGGGCGCGTTATCGACAGCCATACGCTTCAGACCGCGGATATTGATAGGAGCATCAATCATGCTGCGACGGCAGCGTGCTTCACAGGGATGCTCGCAGATAAGACCGCAGGCAGTCGGGAAGGGGTTATCCTTGCGGATGAGCTTGACAGCGTCGGCATAACGGCTTGCGCCAACCAGTGCAATGTAACCGGGGATATCAACCTGTGCCGGGCACAAAGCAACGCAGGGGATAGAATGATGGACGTTGACAGAGCATTTGCCCTTCTTTATGTGGTTAATGTAATCTTCACGGAAGCCTTCCAGACCGGCCAAAACCATTTTGGCTGCTTCGAAGCCGATGGCGCAGTCAGCGCTGTTGGCAACATTTTGCGCAGTACTTTCGATTAAATCCAGAGTGTGCATGTCAGCCTTGCCGGCGAGCACGTCTTCCATAAGATTCTGCAGCTGCGCGAGGCCTACACGGCAGGGTACGCATTTGCCACAGGTTTGTGCGTGGCAGACTTTGAGGAACGACAGCTGCAGGTCAACAGGGCACAGTCCCGGGGGGCTGGCGATGATGTGTCGTTCCAGGTCCTTGTACAAGCGCTCGACCGTAAGCTGTGCCTGGTCGGGTGTTTCGATTCTTAAACGGCTCATAATTTTCCTCCAAAAAGCATACACTAAATATATAAAGGTATAAACTATATTATACAGAAAAAAGCTGAATTTCGCAATAATAAAGAAGATAGTTTTTATGTAACAATCTGAGCAAAACAAGCTCGCAAGCGCTTTTTTCGTCTGCTGCCGCAGCAAAGCATTCTTGCGGAGGCTATGCTTTTTTTGCCGTATTTTTTGTGTTATACTAATACTGAGCTTTTTAGAATTAATGCTGTCGGCAGAACGTTTGCATCCGGCAGCTTAAAATATTGGAGGGTTGGATATGCAGCTTACTGCTACACATTATATAAGCCTGGCTGTAACGCTTCTGGTGACGCTGCTGCCGGGGCTTTTGGCAGCCAGAAGGGTGAAGTCTGCCGATGATTATAACGTAGGAGGCCGCAGCTCGGGCGCAGGCCTTGTCGCGGGCACGATTATCGGCACGATTGTCGGTGGCGCTGCTACCGTTGGTACGGCGCAGCTTGGCTTCAAGCTGGGGCTGACGGCTTGGTGGTTTACGCTCGGCAGCGGCATTGCGCTTTTGCTGATGGCGGCGTTTTATGCTGTGCCCTTGCGCCGCAGCTCACTGACCACCGTAGCGGAGTATCTCGTTACGGATTATGGCAAGCCTGCGGGGTGGCTGGCGACCTTCAGCGCCTGCGCCGGTATTTTTTTCAGCATCGTAGCGAGCACGCTGACGGCGTTGCATCTCATTGCAGGCTTGTTCGGCGTACCGCTTTTGGCTGCAGCGGCCATTGTTATCGCTGTTACTTTGCTGCTGGTGTTTTTCGGTGGCCTCAGCAGCAGCGGAATGGCCGGGATTTTTAAGATTGTGCTGATTTTCGCCAGCATTTTCGTCGGCGGCGTGATGGCCTACGCCGATATGGGACATTGGCAGGGCTTGACGCAGAGCTTTGCGGCATATCCCTGGTTCAGCCTTTTCGGACGCGGCGTGGAGGACGGTCTTGTCAGCCTCGGTTCGATGATAGTGGGCGTTATTTCTACGCAGACCTATGTGCAGGCGCTGTTTTCGGCGCGCGATACCAAAACTGCAGCTGTTGGCTGCTGTGCTGCCGCACTGATAGTAATTCCCGTGGGATTGCCGTCAGTAATGATCGGTATGTTCATGCATCTGCACCATCCGGAGATAAATTCTATTGACGCACTGCCGCTGTATCTCGTTACCTATCTGCCGCAATGGCTCGGAGGTATCGGCCTGGGCGCCGTGCTGCTTTCGGCCCTGGGCTCAATCGCAGGCCTGGCGCTGGGCGTAGGTACGATGATTTCGCGTGATATCGTCAGCAAAATATGGCTTAAGGCTACGGCTGCAGCCCAACTGTGGGCAAGCCGCCTGAGCGTGCTGGCCGTTTCTGTCACTGCGATGGTGTTTGTCTTTATGCACCTTGATTCGTCGGTGCTGGAGTGGAATTATCTCTCCATGGCGCTGCGGGGCAGTGGTATCTTTCTGCCGCTGACGTTCTGCATTTTCTTCCCGGGCAGGGTGCGCGCTTCAATGGGCGTGGCTGCTATGGGTGCAGGCATTTTTGCGGCGCTTTTCTGGAAGCATATCAGCCCGTGGGAAATCAACAGTCTGTTGCCGGCGCTCGTGTATAATCTGTTCTTTTTACTTATCGGTCTGGCGTGGGGTAAAAAAGGGGAATAGAAGCGAAAAAGCTGCTTTTACAGCAAGCGGTTTGCTTGCAAAAAGCAGCGTAATATGCTATATTATAGACAAAGGACAACCGCCCACGTCGGTGGGTTGCCACAAGTTTTAACGCGGAAGAACCGCCCTATCACCTGGCAAAGTTTAAGGGCGGTTTTCCTATGTCTGGGTTAGTAAGAAAAAAGCTGCTTTTACAGCAAGCGGTTTGCTTGCAAAAAGCAGCTTGATGTGCTATATTATAGACAAAGGACAACCGCCCACACGGTGAGTTGCCTTAGTGGAAAATTAGCTCAAGAAGCCACTCCGCCACCGGGCAATGTGTAGGAGTGGTTTTCTTATGTCTGGATTACTTGTTATATTGAAAAATAAATGTCAGTAATGCCAGGAGAAACATGCCGAAGGCCATCAGGTCCTTAAAGTCATAGTTCTTCATAAGCATCACCTCCATTCTACAAGAGAATGTCGGCAACACCACCCTGCAACACGGTTGTCAGTGTCTTGCCTTATTGTAACATATGTTAAGAGAACATACAACGAATGAATTGTGAATTCACGGTTGTATGTTTTTTCAGTTTTAGGCAGGAAATTTATCTGTAATGCTAGAATATTTTTACATACATTTGCCGCAGATTTGTGCGGCAGCGGTCTTTTAATTTAAGGAGCAAGAGATGACAAAACGCTTTACTCATTTACATGTACATACGGAATACAGCTTGCTGGACGGCGCTTCGAAAATCCACGAGCTGGTGGCCTACGCTAAGGAGCTGGGCATGGACAGTCTGGCGATTACCGACCACGGCGCAATGTACGGCGCAGTGGAATTTTATCAGGAGTGTACCAAGGCAGGCATCAAGCCGATTATCGGCTGCGAGGTTTACCTGTCCAAAGGCTCGCATCTGGAAAAAAATAACCGCGGCATGTACCATTTGATTCTGCTGGCGGAGAACGATACAGGCTACCATAACCTGATGAAAATCGTTAGCATTGGTCAGCTGGAGGGCTTTTATTATAAACCGCGCGTAGACAAGGACGTGCTGCGAACGTATCACGAGGGCGTTATCTGTCTCAGTGCCTGCGTTGCCGGTGAGGTGCCGCAGATGATTTTGCGGGACAACCTGGAGGGAGCACGTCGCTGCATTCAGGAATATATCGATATTTTTGGCAAGGAAAATTACTTTTTGGAAATTCAGGACCATGATCTTGATGAGGAGCACAAGGTCAGCGCGGAGCTGAAGCAGCTGGCGCAGGAGTTCGGTCTTGGCCTGGTAGCGACAAATGATTTGCATTATGTGCAGCAAAAGGATGCCGCAGCGCAGGATATTCTGCTGTGCATCCAGACGACGAGCACGGTTGATGAGCCTGATCGTATGCGCTTCAACAACGACAGCTATTATCTGAAAAGCTATGATGAGATGGAGGCACTGTTCGGCGATTGTCCGGAGGCTTTGAGCAATACCAATAAAATTGCTGACCGCTGCAACGTGAAGATGGAGTTCGGCCATCTGCTGCTGCCGGAGTTCCCGGTGCCGGAGGGCTTTGATGCCGTGAGCTATCTGCGTCACCTGTGCGAGGAGGCCTTGCCTAAGCGCTACGAGGTTGTGGATGAGAAGGTCCGCAAGCGTCTGGATTTTGAGCTGGACATCATCAACACTATGGGCTATGCCTGCTATTTCCTCATTGTCTGGGATTTTATCAATTATTGCCGTAGCCATGATATTCCGGTCGGTCCGGGACGCGGCAGTGCCGCAGGCAGTATCGTGGCCTATCTGCTGCGCATAACGAATATCGAGCCCTTGCGTTACCATCTGCTGTTCGAACGCTTTTTAAATCCTGAACGCGTCAGCATGCCTGATATTGATACCGACTTCTGCTATGTGAAGCGTAATCAGGTGCTGGATTATGTAGTGCGCCGTTACGGACAGGAGCGTGTGGCGCAGATTATTACCTTCGGCACACTGCAGGCGCGCGCGGCAGTGCGCGACGTCGGCAAGGCGTTGGGCATGAGCTACGGCGAGGTAGACGAAATCGCCAAGCTGATTCCGCGTGAGCTGGGCATTACGTTGGAGAAGGCGCTGAACGGCAGCAAGGACTTCCGTCAGGCATATGACTCGCGCCCGGAGGTCAAAAAGCTGATTGACCTTGCGCAAAGCGTGGAGGGCCTGCCGCGTAACGCAGGCACGCATGCCGCCGGTGTTATTATCGCGCCGCATAATATGAAAAATTACGTACCGCTGCAGCAGGGCAGTGAGGGTGGCGTCATCACCCAGTACGATAAAAATAAGGTAGAAGAGCTTGGTCTGCTGAAGATGGACTTTTTAGGCCTGCGGACGCTGACAGTTATTGGTGACTGCATTCGCTTTATCCGCGAAACTACGGGTGAAGAGGTTGATATTGATAATATACCGTTGGCAGATGAGGCGACCTGCGCAATGCTGCGCCGAGGTGAAACGGCCTGCGTTTTCCAGCTGGAGTCGGCTGGCATCACCAAGCTGGTTATGGATTTGGCTCCCGAAAGCTTTGAGGACCTGATTCCGTTGGTGGCTCTGTACCGTCCGGGTCCTTTGGGCACCGGTATGGCAGAGGACTTTATCGCCGGCCGTCACGGACAGCGCACGGCGAAGGTATTACATCCGCTGATGGAGCCTATTTTGAAGGATACCTACGGCGTTATTCTGTATCAGGAGCAGGTTATGCAGATAACCTCCGCACTGGCAGGCTTTACGCTCGGTCAGGCAGATATTCTGCGCCGTGCGATGGGCAAGAAGAAGGCCAAGGAGCTGGATTCTATGCGCCAGTCATTTATTGACGGTGCCAAAAAGCTGCATGATATCCCCGAAGAGCTCAGCGACCAGATTTTCTCGCTCTTGCAGCACTTCGCCGGTTACGGCTTCAACAAATCACACTCCGTAGCCTATGCGCTGGTAGCCTATGAAACCGCTTATCTGAAGGCGCACTGGCGTCCGCAATTCTATGCGGCCTTCCTCAACAGCATTATCGGTGATGCGGATAAGGTGAGCTGGTATATCAACGTCTGTCGTAATGATAATGTCAAAATCCTGCCGCCGGATGTCAACGAAAGCGGTCACAACTTTACGGTACATAAAAATTCGTCTATCCGCTTCGGCCTGGCGGGCATCAAAAATACTGGTGATGCCGCAGTAGATGCCATTATCAGCGCCCGTAACGAGGGCGGTCCGTTCAAGAGTCTGACGGATTTCTGCTGCCGTGTGAATATGCGCGTGGTCAACAAGCGTGTTATCGAAAATATGATTAAATGCGGCGCAATGGATTCCTTCGGCGCCAGACGCTCGCAGATGCTGTCTATTATGGAGCAGGCGGTTGATTTGGGTGCCGCCTGCCAGAGGGACAAGGCTAACGGCCAGCTGGGGCTGTTCGGTGACGATAGCTTCGGCGTGACGGAAATCAAGCTGCCGCCGCTGCCGGAAATCCCCAAGCAGCTTATTCTGCAGAACGAAAAGGAAATTATCGGCTTTTACGTTACCGACCATCCGCTGAGCGATTACAAGCAGATGCTGCAGCGCTTCATGCCGCTGCACCAGTTCGGCGGTGAAACGCAGGTACAGGACGGACAGTTCGTGCGCGTGGCCGGTATTATTACGGACTGCACAATTAAAAATACCAAGCGCGGTGATACGATGGCCGTTCTGACGCTGGAGGATTTCAGCGGACGCTTCCCGGTTATCGTTTTCCCGCAGGCTTATCATACAAATGTCAAGGATATCTATGAGGACAGTATTGTGGCGATTGAAGGACGCTTCAGCGTGGATGAGCGTGAAAGCAAGATTATTGCCAACAGCGTGCGCGCTCTGCCGTCCAAGCCGCCTACGGAAATCCGCCTGCGCATCGAAGCGCATCTGGAAAATCCGCTGGTGCAGCGTGAGCTGATGCAGCTGTTTCAAAAATACAAGGGTGATGACTGCGTATACCTGCAGCTGATGGGCTCGCGTAAGCTTATCAAGACAACGCCTAACTTCTGGGTGAACAGCGAAGCACCGGGCTTTGCCGAGGATGTGGTCAAAATACTTGGTGAAAACTGTGTGGTAAAGAAAGATTGATGTAATTATTTGAGCTGTTTTTCATAAACTTTCATGATATACTTGCAAGTTTAAGTACAAAAATGCTAAAATAAAGAGAAGAATGTAAAAAAGCCGGAGCAGCAGCTCCTGTAATAAGCTTAAGGAGGCAGCAAATGAATATTCTCGTTTGTTTAAAACAAGTGCCGGATACGGCAAAAGTAAAATTTAACCGCGAAACCAATACCTTAGACCGTACGGGTGTAGAAAATATTATGAACCCCTATGACCGTCAGGCATTGGAGGTAGCACTGTGCCTGAAGGATAAGGAAGGCGCTAAGGTAACTGTACTGACCATGGGCCTGCCCCAGGCAACCGATATTCTGAAGGAAGCAATCGCTATGGGCGCTGATGACGGCGTTCTGCTGAGCGACCGTGTTCTGGGCGGCAGCGATACTCTGGCAACCAGCCTGGCTCTGGCTGCTGCTGTAAAACATCTGGGCGAGTTCGACCTCGTGCTCTGCGGTAAGCAGGCAGTAGACGGCGACACCGCACAGGTTGGCCCGGAAATGGCAGAGCATCTGGGAATTCCTCAGATTACCGGCGCTCTGAGCCTGAGCTATGAAGACGGTAAATTTGTTGTTGTCCGCGAAAACGAAAACTATCAGCTGACTCTGGCTTGCGCCGCACCACTGCTGGTTACCGTAACCAAATCCGAAAAAGAGCCGCGTTTTGCCAGCATTAAAGGCAAAATGAAAGCACGTAAGGCTCAGATTCCTACTCTTACCGTTGCTGACCTGGATATTGATCCTGCAACCGTAGGCCTGAAGGGCTCTCCGACTAAGGTTAAAAAAGCCTTCACCCCGACCCCGCCTGAAATCAATGGCGAAATCATTACCGAAGCAGATGCTGATGCAGCAGTAGATATGCTGTTTGAAAAGCTGGTTAAGGCAGAGGTTATTACCCGCTAAGGTGAACCATGCTGATAAAAGTAAACAGGCAGCTTTGCTGTGGCTGTGAGGAATGTGTGGCGGTATGCCCGATGGGCGCTGCAACGCTGCGTGAGGGCAAGGCGCAGATTGATATGCAGCAGTGTGTCTGCTGCGGTGCCTGCATCCGCGAATGTCCCATGGAGGCTATAGCTATTGCCGAAACTGACGATACTGAAGATAACGAATAGGAGTGTGTAAATATGTGGGTTATTGCTGAACAGGAAAATGGTCAGCTGATGAATGTTACCTTTGAGCTGTTGGGCGCTGCCAAAGAGCTGTGTGCCAAGCTGGAGGAAAAATGCTGTGCGGTACTGGTGACCGCTGCTGCAGGCGAGCTGCCGCAGCAGCTGATTGCTGCCGGCGCTGATGTTGTTTATGTTGTTGAGGATGCTAAATACGCAGATTATGATACCGAGTTATATACCGATGCTATCTGCCAGCTGTCCAAAAAATATGATCCGGCTTCCATTATGTTCGGTGCTACCGATGACGGGCGTGACCTGGCTCCGCGTGTTGCAGCACGTCTGCATACCGGCCTGTGCGCTGACTGCACTGCTCTGGATGTAACCGATGACAAGCTCGTTGCCTGGACTCGTCCCGCACTGGGCGGCAATATCTGCGCTACCATCATCTGCGACGTTAACCGTCCGCAAATGGGTACCGTTCGTCCTAAAGTATTCAAACCGGCAGAAATGGACAACAACCGCACCGGTGAGGTTATTGCCTTCACTCCGGAAGCAGGCGCTGTAAGCCGTGTTGAACTGGTTAAAAAAGAAGCTCTGAGCAGCGAAAACGCTGTTAAGATTGATGAAGCTGATATGATCGCAGCAGGCGGCCGCGGCTTCGGCAGCAAGGAAAATTTCGACGTGCTGGAACAGCTGGCTGCTCTCTTTGAAAATTCCGCAGTAGCAGGCACCCGTGCCGCTATTGATGAGGGCTGGCTGACTCACTCCCAACAGGTTGGCCAATCCGGTAAATCCGTTACTCCGCATATCTACTTTGCCTGCGGCATCAGCGGTGCTATCCAGCATCTGTCCGGCATGAAGGACAGCGATATCATCATCGCTATCAACAAGGATGCAGAGGCACCGATTTTCACCGTTGCTCATTATGGCATCGTAGGTGATGTAAACGTAATCCTGCCGAAGCTGATTGAAAAAATCAAAGCTTACAAGGCTTAATACAATTACCTGATTTACAGGAGGCATTCTAGTATGTGGAAAACAATTTATATTGCCCACACTGAGGAACAAGCCCAAAAAATAAAGCAAATGCTGACGGAAAACGGCTTTTTGGTACAGCTGAAAAGTGCCGGAGGCAAGCATAATAAGGCTTATGAAATCTGCCTGCCGGTTTCGGAGGCAGAGGATGCCTATGAGGTTTTGTGTGAGAATAAGTTTCAGTACTGAGGAGGCGCAGTCCTGATGAAGAAAACGAAGATTATCTGTACAGTAGGTCCCAGTACGGACAATGTAGAGCTGTTGCGTAAGATGATGCTTGCAGGCATGGATTTGGCACGCTTCAACTTTTCGCACGGCAATCATGAGGATCATAGCAAAAGGCTGCAGCTGGTGCGCCGGGCAGCAGAAGAGGCCGGTAAGGTAATTGCTACGATTGCAGATACCAAAGGCCCGGAAATGCGCCTGGGCATGTTTGCCGAAAGCAAAATCGAGCTGAACGAGGGCGATGATTTCTGCCTGACTACCGAGGATTATCTGGGCGACCGCCATATGGCACACGTCAATTATGCCGGTCTGCCGCAGGAGGTAGAAATAGGCAGCAATATTCTGCTGGCCGACGGACTGCTTTCCTTAAAGGTTGTGCGCATTGACGGCTGCAAGATTTATACCAAGGTGGTCAACGGCGGTGAGCTGAGCTCGCGCAAACGTGTGGCCTGCCCCGGTATCGAGCTGAAGCTGCCGTTTTTGTCGGAGCAGGACAAGGCAGATATTCTTTTTGCTGTCGAGCATGATATGGATTACATTGCGGCATCCTTCGTGCAGAAGGCCGATGATGTTATCGCTATCCGTAAAGTGCTTGAGGAAGCAGGCTCTTCCATCGGGATTATTTCCAAAATCGAGAATGAGGCCGGTGTGCAGCATATCGATGAAATTATCGGCGTATCCGACGGCATTATGGTTGCCAGAGGCGACCTGGGCGTAGAGATACCTACCGAGGATGTACCTTTGGTACAGAAGGATATTATCGCGCGCTGCAACAAGGCGGGCAAGCCTGTTATTACGGCTACGCAGATGTTGGAAAGCATGATTAACAGCTATCGTGCAACCCGTGCCGAGGCCAGCGACGTTGCCAACTCTATTTTTGACGGCAGCGACGTTATTATGCTGAGCGGCGAAACTGCCAGCGGCAAATATCCGCTGGAGGCTGTGCAGACGATGGCTAAGATTGCCGTTCGCACGGAAAATGCGCTTGATTATGTTCATATCTTTCAGAAAAAGGGCATCAGCGAGCGCATCCATTCTACCGATGCCATCAGCCATGCTACAGTGCAGATTTCTCAGGAAATAAAGGCAGATACTATTCTTACGATTACCGAATCAGGCTTTACGGCGCGTATGATTGCCAAATATAAGCCTCAATGTACTGTTGTTGCTGTATCACGCTTGCCTGAGCGCGTGCGTGCGATGCAGCTTTATTGGGGTGTGCTGCCGCTTTTGGGGCCATACTCCACAAATACTGATGAAATGATAGAGCTGTCTTTGCAGTGTGCTTTGCATCACTCCGTGATTAAGGACGGCGCATCTGTTGTTATAACTGCCGGCGTGCCTATCGGTACTCCGGGCAGTACAAATCTGATTAAGGTGGTTACAGTGGGTACCAAACTTATCAGCGGTACCGGTATCGGCAGCAAGACTGTCACCGGCCGTATCTGCGTAGGCAGAACTGCGGCAGATTTCAAGGACAAGCTCCAAAAGGGCGATATACTTGTAGTTGATGTGCTGAACGATGAGTTTGTACCGCAGGCTGCTGCCAAGGCAGCAGCGATTATCGCCGAAGAGGGCGGCCTGACATCCTCCACCGCTATTGTTGCCGTAACCTGCGGTCTGCCTGTTATCGTAGGCGTGGAGAAAGCAACCTCCAAGCTGGCCGACGGCCTGCTGGTAACGGTGGATCCTGTTTCCGGTGACGTCTACGAAGGCGATATTAACCTGTAGGAATATGGTAACAGAACTTATTTTAGAAACATGTATTGCTCTGCGTGACGGCAGAGAACAAAACGCCTGCACAGCTTTTTCGGGTATTATTGCTGAAGCAGCAGATAATGAAGCATTACAAGCAATCAGCTGCTGTCTGCTGGTGGCCTTACGCCACCGGCAACGGCAGCTTTTTGCGGCTTGGATGCAGGAAAGCAGGCCGCGTTTGGAGCAGCTGTTGGTCAATCCGCAGCTGGCACATCAGGGCGGCAGCGTTCTGCTGCGGCTGACGTTTGCCGTGTGCGACAGGCGCCTGGATGAAGTGCGTCCTATGCTTGCACTGCTGGTGCGGTGCTGGCTGCGGACGTACGCCGGCGATACTGCAGTGCTGCAGGAATTTATGGGCGAATGGCTCAGTCTGGCGGCGCGTATGGCACGCAGGCGGTGGCGCGAGGAGACGGCGTTTCTGCTGCGTGAGGCCGGGCGCTGGCTTTTAAAGCAGCAGGACCTGCAACGGTGGGCGTGGAGCCTGCAGCAGCTGCAGCTGCATTTCGTCGTGTACGCACGCTGGGATGGCTTTGACAAGGCCTGCAGAATTTACAGGGAGCTGACGCTTCTGTACCGCCTGCTGCTGCGGCGTATGCCGAAGGCACAACCTGCGCGGCAGACAGCGCTTCTGCAGCTGCTTATGCGTCACCTGCGTGATGTAACCGCTAACGTATCGCGTTCGGCGATGCTGGATGATGCGGATATCTTTCGCCAATGGTACAGCTTTTTCTGGCAGCTGACTGCCGACGACAAGAGCGCCAGAGAGGAGCTGCTGCGGCTGCTGCAGCTTGCTATCACCTATTGGCAGCAGACCATGCCCAAAACCAGCCGCAAGCAGGCAGTACTCCTTAAGGATTTGCTGCAGCCGAACCTGATTGACGGGCAATACGCATTGTTATTACAAAAAATTATATAAATCCTGAAGACAGGAGGTAGAAAATATGTCAAAGATTGTCGTAGTAGGTAGCTGTAATATTGATATTACTGTTGAATGTGACCGCTGGGTGCATCCCGGAGAAACTATTTTCGGCAACCGCCTGACCGTTTCTCCCGGCGGCAAGGGTGCCAACCAGGCTGTTGCTGCAGCCCGCCTGGGAGCAGATGTTATGATGGTCGGCTGCATCGGTGATGATGTGTACGGCCAGCTGGTATTGAAGGCTTTAAAGGAAAATAACGTTGATTCCACCTATGTGAAGGTGCTGCCGGGTGAAAACAGCGGTACCGCACACATTACCGTAGCGGAGGACGATAACACGATTATCGTTATCAAGGCTGCCAATGACCTGGTATCCCCGTCGCTGATTGATGAAGCGTGGGAGGATATCAGCAAGGCAGACATGGTGCTCTTGCAGCACGAAATTCCTGCCGCTACTAACGCTTATGTTATCGAAAAATGCGCAGCGCACGGTGTACCTGTGCTGCTGAACCCCGCACCTGTTGCTCCGGTGCCGCAGGCTCTGCTGGATAAGATCACTTATCTGACTCCCAACGAGCACGAGGCAGCAACATTGTTTGCCGGTAAGGGCAAGGCGGATATCCTTGATCAGAACCAGGGCAAGGTGATTATGACGCTGGGCAGCAAGGGTGTTGCCTATGCAGAAAAGGGACAGGTTATTACTGTTCCCGGCTTTAAGGTAAAGCCGGTTGACACTACGGGTGCAGGCGACACCTTTAACGGTGCCTTTGCTGTTGCCCGTGCAAATGGCAAATCCATGCAGGAAAGCATCAGCTTTGCCAATGCTGCCGCAGCTCTTTCGGTGCAAAAGCTGGGAGCACAGGGCGGTATGCCTTATTTACATGAAGTAGAGGAGATGCTTAAGTAATGCAAAAGGGTGGAATGTTGAACAGCTCTATTGCGAAGGTGCTGGCTGATTTGGGCCACACCGACACTATCGTTATCGGTGACTGCGGTCTGCCTGTGCCTGCAGGCGTGCAGAAAATCGACCTGGCTCTGAAGCCGGGAACTCCTTCCTTCTTGGAGGTTGTTGAGGAAGTAGCCAAGAATATGGTTATCGAAAAGGTAGAAATTGCAGCGGAAATGGAAGGCAGAAATCCTGCTGTCTACGGCGCTATGAAGCAGCTTTTCACTGAAGAGCAGTGGATTATCGATGCAGACCACGAAGCCTTCAAGGAGGCAACCAAGCATGCAAAATGCATTATCCGCACCGGCGAAATTACTCCTTTTGCCAATGTGATTCTGCACAGCAATGTTTTCTTTTAAAAATTAGCGTAAGGTAGGAATAAGGAAAAGTATGGAGATTGAATTAAGAAATATCCATAAGGCCTTTGGTTCTAATGAGGTGCTCAAGGGTGTTGACCTGAAGCTTAAAAGCGGTGAGGTACACGCTCTGATGGGTGAAAACGGTGCCGGCAAATCAACACTGATGAATATCCTGACGGGTATTCACAAGCAGGATAAGGGACAGATTTTTGTCGACGGCAAGGAAATCAGCTTCAAAAATCCTCTGGAGGCAGAAGCTTACGGCATCGCCTTCATCCATCAGGAGCTGAATATCTGGCCGAACCTGAGCATTCTGGAAAACCTGTTTTTGATGCACAGCGTAACCAACGGCATGGGTATCCTGGATTTTAAGGCTATGCGTGCTATGGCAGAGCAGAAATGCCGTGAAATTGAAATTGAGCTGCCACTGGATATGGAAGCCGGCGAATGCTCGGTAGGACAGCAGCAGATGACGGAAATCGTCCGTAACCTTCTGCTGGATGCCAAGGTTGTTATTATGGACGAGCCTACGGCGGCGCTGACCGAAAGAGAAACAGAAAAGCTCTTTGAGGTTATGCGCTCCCTGAAAAAACGTGGTGTAGCAATGGTGTATATTTCGCACCGTATGGAAGAGGTTACGCAGAACTGCGACACGATTACCGTTATGCGTGACGGCGTATCCGTTGCAACCAAGCCTGTTAAGGAATACAGCATGGAGCAGATTGTCCACGATATGGTAGGACGCTCCATTACGGAATTTTATCCCGACCGCCGCAATAAGCCGGGCGAGGTGCTGCTGGAGGTTAAGCACTTTGAACAGCCGGGAGTTTTCCATGATATTAACTTTAACCTGCGCAAGGGCGAGATTTTGGGCTTTGCCGGCCTTATGGGCAGCGGCCGTACCGAAATCATGCGCGCCGTTTTCGGCGTTGATCCTCATGCAGGCGGCGAGCTGGTTTTCAAGGGCGAGCCTTTGAAGATTACCAAGCCTGAGGATGCTATTAAGGCAGGATTGGGCTTCGTAACCGAAAACCGCAAAACAGAGGGCCTGATTCTGGACTTCTCCATTTTGCGTAACATTGCTCTGCCGAGTGTTGACAGCTTTGCCCAAAGCGGTGTCATCAATTTTAATATTCTTAATGATTTTGCCGATAAAATGGCAAAAAAGCTGGGCGTAAAGACCAGCAGCCTGGACCTTGAGGCCGGTGCGTTGTCCGGCGGTAACCAGCAGAAGGTGGTTATTGCCAAATGGGTTGGCAGACACCCGGAGGTCATTATTATGGATGAGCCTACCCGTGGTATCGACGTAGGTGCAAAACGCGATATATATGAGCTGATGAACGAGCTTACTGCAAGTGGCGTTTCGATTATTATGGTTTCTTCGGAGCTGCCGGAGGTATTGGGCATGAGCGACCGAATCGTCGTTGTCCACGAAGGCCGCATTGCCGGCGAGCTGCTGCACGATGAAGCAGACCAGGAAAAAATCATGACACTTGCAACGGGAGGGCAATAAAAATAATGGATGTAAAAGCAATCTTAAAAAAATCCGGTTCCATAATCGGACTTATTGTGTTGTTTGTGGTCATTTCCTGCCTTAACAGCAGCTTTATCGATCCCAGCAACCTGAAAAACCTGCTGCGTCAGGTTTCTATCAATGCCTTAATTTCCTTTGGCATGACCTTTGTTATCTTAACCGGCGGTATTGATTTGTCCGTCGGCAGTATTCTGGCGCTTTCCAGTGCACTCATGGGCAGCTTTATCAAGGGCGGTATGGATCCTGTATTCGGTATCGTGCTGGCCTGCCTCATCGGTGCTGCACTGGGCAGTGTCAACGGCCTGGTAATTACCTACGGCAAGGTGGCGCCCTTTATCGCAACCTTGGCGACGATGACTATTTTCCGTGGTCTGACTTTGGTATATACCAACGGCAACCCTATCAGCAGTCTGTCCGAGGATGACCGATTCCTGGAATTTGGCCAGGGCTATGTTGCCGGTCTGCCGGTTCCTGCTATTATGATGCTGATTATGTTTTTCATTTCGTGGTTCATCCTGCACAAAACTCCGCTGGGACGCAAAACCTATGCTGTCGGCGGTAATGAGAAGGTTTCCTTCATTGCAGGTATTAAAATCAACCGCATTAAAATATTTGCTTATACCGTAACAGGTTTCCTTTGCGGTATGGCAGGCGCTATTCTTACCAGCCGTCTGAACAGTGCTCAGCCTACTGCCGGTACCGGCTATGAGCTGGATGCTATCGCAGCTGTAGTATTGGGTGGCACCAGTCTTTCCGGCGGTAAGGGCCGCATCTTCGGTACCATTATCGGTGCGCTGATTATCGGCACTCTGAACAATGGTCTGAATATCTTAAACGTATCCAGCTTTTACCAACAAGTTGTCAAAGGTATAGTAATTTTGCTGGCTGTGCTGATGGACAGAAAGAAAAACTAAGCGTGATGCGGACGTAAAGCACCATCCAGTGCTTTTCAGCCGCAGCCTGCTTAATTCAAGTTTTTGTCTGCATAGTAATTTCTAATTCCGGGAGGTATTTTCTCACATGAAAAAAATTTTATTGGTATTAACCTGCATTGTAGCAATGGCTATGATGATTGTCGGCTGCGGCGGCAGCGACAAGAAGGATGCTGCAAAAGGCAACGACAAGAAAATCACCGTTGGCTTCTCCGTATCCACTCAAAACAATCCGTTCTTCGTTTCCCTGGCTAAAGGCGTAGAAGCTAAGGCTAAGGAGCTGGGCGTAACTGTAAAGGTTGTTGACGCTCAGAACGATCCTGCAAAGCAGGCTAATGATATTGCTGACCTGCTGCAGCAAAACATCAGCGTTCTGCTGGTTAACCCTGTTGACTCTGATGCAATTTCTACGTCCGTAAAGGCTGCCAACAAGGCTAACATCCCTGTTATCTGCCTCGACCGCAGTGCTAACCAGGGTGATGTAGCATGCCTGGTTGCTTCCGATAACGTAAAGGGCGGCGAAATGGCTGCTGATTACATTATCAAAAAGCTGGGCGAAAAGGTTAAGGTTGCTGAGCTGGAGGGTATCCCCGGTGCCAGCGCTTCCCGTGAACGCGGCGAAGGCTTCCACAAGCTGGCTGATAGCAAGCTGACCGTTGTTGCTAAACAGACTGCTGAATTTGACCGCAGCAAGGGCCTGACTGTAGCAGAAAACATGCTGCAGGCTAACCCGGACATCAAAGCTATTTTCGCTCAGAACGACGAAATGGCTTTGGGTGCAATCGAAGCTGCTAAGAGTGCTGGCAAGCAAATCTTCATCGTTGGCTTTGACGGCACTGCTGACGGCGTAAAGGCTGTAGAAAGCGGCGCTATGAGCGCTACTATCGCTCAACAGCCGGAAATCATGGGCCAGCAAGGTCTGGAAGTAGCTGTTAAAGCTGCTAAAGGCGAAAAAGTAGAAGCTAAGATTTCTGCTCCGCTGAAGCTCATCGAAAAGAAATAATAGCCGCTTAATTTATATTAACCTGACAACTTGAAGCAATAATGCCTCTGCGCGTTCGCGTGGGGGCATTTTGTTATGGTGAAAGCTGATACATTTTTGTGAGCGTTATTTACAAAATTATTTGCCGCACTTGACAAATAGCGCTGCATTTTATATACTAACAGTTAAGCTAAGAAGAAGAGTAGTAGTCTGCAACCTCAGCGAGCCGTGACAGTGCAAGGCGGCAAAGGCGGATGAAGGCACTTTGGAGCTGTAAAAGTATATTGATTGAGGCGGGCTGCATTTTTTGCAGTCAAGCAGGGTGGAACCGCGGAGTCCGAGCTGTATGCACTCCGTCCCTGTAACATTTAAGTTACGGGGACGCGGGTGCTTTTTGTTTTTCGGACCAAGCTGCTGCCATTGCCGTCTTTGTAACAAATATAGGAGGTAAAACATGGATTTTCAGACAATTATTTTGAAGCTGCAAAAATTCTGGGCAGGCCAAAACTGCATTATGGCACAGCCCTATGACATCGAAAAAGGCGCAGGCACAATGAACCCGTCTACCTTTTTACGCGTACTCGGACCTGAGCCCTGGCGTGTGGCTTACGTAGAGCCTTCCCGCCGCCCGGCTGACGGCCGTTACGGTGATAACCCAAACCGTCTGTTCCAGCATCATCAGTTCCAGGTTATCGTTAAGCCCTCTCCGGAAAACATTCAGGAGCTGTATCTGCAGAGCCTGGCTGAGCTCGGCATTCATCAGGAGGAGCATGATATCCGCTTTGTAGAGGACAACTGGGAATCTCCGACTCTGGGCGCTTGGGGCCTTGGCTGGGAGGTTTGGCTGGATGGTATGGAAATCACCCAGTTCACCTACTTCCAACAGGTAGGCAGCATTGACGTTAAGCCTGTTACCGTTGAAATCACGTACGGCCTGGAGCGTCTGGCTATGTACATCCAGGGCGTAGAAAACGTATTCGATATCCAATGGGTTGGCGACATTACCTACGGTGACGTTTTCCACACCAACGAGGTAGAGCAATCCTTCTACAACTTCCAGGTAGCAGACACCGCGCTGCTGTTTGACCTGTTCGACAAATATGAAGCAGAAGCTAAGCGCGTTATTGAGCTTGGTTATATCCGTCCTGCTTATGATTACGTTCTGAAATGCTCCCATGCATTCAACCTGCTGGATTCCCGCGGAGCAATCAGCGTAAGTGAACGTACTGCCTACATCGGACGTGTACGTGCGATGGCCCGCCTGTGTGCAAAGGCTTATGTAGCACAACGTGAAGAAATGGGCTTCCCACTGCTCAAGAAAGGGGAGAATAAATAATGGAAAAATTACTTTTTGAAATCGGTACAGAAGAGATTCCTGCGAAATTTATGCCTGCCATTCTGGCACAATTAAAGGATTTGACAGAAAAGAAAATGACTGAGCTGCGCATTCCCTTCGAAGCAGTTAAAACCTATGGCACTCCCCGTCGTATGACCTTCATTGCCAGCGGCGTTGCCGAGGCTCAGGAGGACAGCACTGTTGAGGCTAAAGGTCCTTCCGCAAAAATCGCTTTCGTAAGCGGCGCTCCCTCTAAAGCAGCTATCGGCTTTGCTCGCGGCCAAGGAGTTGACGTAAAAGAGCTCGTTGTTCGCGATGATTATGTATATGCTGTTAAGCATCTGGCAGGCCAACCGGTTAAGGATTTGCTGCCGGGCCTGCTGACTGATATCCTCACCAGCCTGAACTTCCCGAAAAACATGCGTTGGGCAGATCATGAATTCAAATTCGTCCGTCCGATTCGTTGGCTGGTTGCACTGTTCGGCGATGAAGTTATCCCTGTTGAAATTACCGGCGTAAAATCCGGCAAATTCAGCCGCGGTCACCGCTTCCTGCGTCCTTCCGCACTGGATAACGCTAAAGCTCATGATTCCATCGGCGATGCTGCCAAGGCTCTGTTCGACACTGTAAAGAGTAAGGCTAAGAACGCTGTAGCTTCCGCTGCTATCGGCACCATCGGCGCTGTAGAAATCCCTGATGCTGATTCCTATGAAAAGGTTATGTATGACAACTATGTAATGGTTGACCAGGACGCTCGCCGTGAGCTGATTCGTCAACAGGTTACTGACCTGGCAATTGCCGAAGGCGGTCATGCAGAAATCAATGAAGACCTGCTGGAGGAAGTAAACTATCTGGTAGAATGGCCGACTGCTCTGTGCGGCAAATTCGAAGAAAAATTCCTTGCTCTGCCGAAGGAATGCATCATCACCCCGATGCGAGAGCATCAGCGTTACTTCCCGGTACTGGCAGAGGACGGCTCCCTGCTGAACAAGTTCATCACCGTCCGCAACGGCGGCAAGGAGCATTTGGAAATTGTTGCTCACGGTAACGAGCGCGTACTGCGTGCACGTCTGAGCGACGCTGAATTCTTCTTCAACGAAGACAGAAAACAAACTTTGGCTGACCGTCTGGAAAAACTCAAAACTGTTTCCTTCCAGGAAGGCCTGGGCAATATGAACGATAAGAGCAAACGTCTGGTACAGGCTGTTGATATGCTGGCTATGGCTATCAATGCCAAGGTTGATAAAGAAAAGCTGGAGCGCACCGCTCTGCTGTGCAAATGCGACCTGGTAACCGGCATGGTTATCGAATTCACCGAGCTGCAGGGCGTTATGGGCCGCGAATATGCTAAGCTCGACGGTGAAGCTCCTGAGGTTGCACTGGGTATTTACGAGCATTATCTGCCGCGCTTTGCCGGTGACGAGCTGCCGACTACCGATATCGGCCGTCTGACCGGTATTGCCGATAAACTGGACAACATCTGCGCTACCTTCAGCCGCGGTCTGGCTCCGACCGGCTCTCAGGATCCGTACGCACTGCGCCGTCAGGCTCTGGGCATCATCAACATTTTACTGGACGGCAACTACCATGTATCCCTGTACAAGGTTATCGCCGGCGCTCTGTACCTGCTGAACATCCCGGCAGAGGACACCAAAAAGCTCGTACCGCAGATTGCTGAGTTCATGAAACAGCGCCTGCGCAATATGCTGATGGATCAGGGCATCCGTTATGACGTAGTTGACGCAGTTCTGGCTGACCAGATGAACGACGATTTCACCGATCTTGTTGCCCGTGCTAAGGCTCTGAACAGCTTTGTTGCTTCCGCAGAGGCTCCGGCACTGATTCAGGCTGCAACCCGTGTTGCTAACCTGTGTAAGAAGATTGAAGAAGAATCTGCAATCAACCCGCAGCTCTTTGCAGTTGAAGCTGAAGGCGCTCTGCACAATGCTGCTATGGCAGCCAGCAAGGAAGTGCTGGTTGCAGCAACCAAGTATGACTATGCTGCAGTTATGGCTGAAGCAGTTAAGCTGGTTGACCCGATTAACAAATTCTTCGAAGACGTTATGGTTATGGACGAGGACGTTCGCGTGAAGAACAACCGTCTGGCACTCTTGGCAGCAGTTAAGGATATTACCCATGCTGTAGGTGACCTGAGCGTTATCGTACAATAATAAAAACTAAGGAGATTAGTCTAATGGAACAATTTAATGCAGAAGCAAAAGCACTTGTAGAAATGCAGAACGAATACGTTTTGCTCACCAGCAAAAACCCCAGCGAAATGTGCCACGATGATTTCATCCGCGCAGAAGAGCTGAACGTACAGATCAAGGACGCAACCAAGGTTATGGCTGCGTTGGCAATCGAATTTGCTGGCTACAAAAAAGACGAAAAAGGCCTGTGGGTAGAAAAATAATTCTCTCGCTGTGCTTTTTAACAGCCTTTGGGGCTTAAGACCATAAGCCTGGCGTGATTGTTTTTGTAATTTAACCGGTCTCTGATATGCTATTACATATAGCTGTCGGAGGCCGGTTTTATTTTTTAGCTTTTTGAGTAATAAAAAAGCATCGGAGCCCCTGACCATTATCGGTCGGGACTCCGATACTGAGAAAAGAAGTGTTTTATGAATGTAAGGCATCAGCTGTTACAGCTTTGCCGCCCACAATCCGTGCAGATTGCAATAAGCATAAGCGGCGAGCGGAGCTGCACCCTCGGCAAGAGCGAAAACAGCCTCCGGCTTGTCACCGGGCTTTAAGATATAGCGCTGACCGCCATGAGTTGTCTGCAGATAAATCCATTGGATGTAGTGCTTTTCAATCATGGGATGCTCCACGCTGCCTACAGCTACACGCACAGTGCTGCCGTCAACGGTAATTACGGGCACATGCTTTTCCTGCGCTGCGTCTTCAGTGTTGGCAACAAGCTCCTGCATTGGCTTACCGCAGCAGACAAGCTCACCGCCGCCGTCGTGAATCAGGCCGACAATATTACCGCAAATACTGCATTTTAAAAATTTTACTGTCATTGTGCATCGCTCCTTTCGCAAAATAAAACCTTTATAGACCCGGAAACTCAATGTCCCTAACTTAATTATAGCTTATGTTATATGAAAAGTATATAGCTTTACAGAAAATGTTGCACACTTCTCACAATTACAGGAAAGATGCAAAGTGATATTTTGGCGTTATGTAGGCTGCGGAATTGATGTAAAGCATTATCTTAGCGTGCTGCTGTTTCTTTGCAGGCTGTTTTTGTGATATAATTAGATATATATACAATAAAATCGAAAAAGTCAGGTGGAAATATATGAAGCAGATAATTCCTGTAAAACAGGGGGATAATATTACGTTAACTGTCAATGGTCTTGGCAGCAGCGGCGAGGGCGTTGGCAAGTATGAAGGATTTACAGTCTTTGTCAAAGGCGCGCTGCCTGAGGAAGAGGTGCGCGTAACTATTACGCTGGTGAAGAAAAGCTATGCAGTCGGTGCGATGGAGGAGATTGTCAAAGCATCTGCCGAGCGTGTGGAGCCTGCGTGTCCGGTGTATAAGGAATGCGGCGGCTGTCAGCTGCAGCATTTGAGCTACAAGGGACAGCTGGAGTGCAAGCGTCAGCAGGTGCAGGATGCGCTCACCAGAATCGGACATCTTAATTTAGAGGCATTGCCGGTGTTGGGGGCGGCGGAGCCGTGGAGCTACCGCAACAAAATGCAGTTCCCCGCGGCAGCGGATGCTGAAGGTGTGCTGCAGATAGGCTGTTATGCGACGGCAACACACAGCGTCGTAGATACGGATGCCTGCATGATTTCCAAAGAGGCGAACAATGCAATTATGAAAACAGTGCGCACCTGGATGCAGCATTATAACATCAGCGCCTATGACGAAAAGACAGGCAAAGGACTTGTGCGCCATATTATGGGACGCGTGGGCGTACACAGCGGCGAAGTGATGGCGGTTATTATTACCTCTGGCTATGACATTCCGCACCGCGGCGTGCTTATTGAATGGCTGAAACGCCATGTTCCGGGACTTGTGAGCGTAGTGCAGAACATCAACAAAAAACAGACGAACGTGGTCATGGGCAGCAAGACGCGCGTGCTGTACGGACCGGAATCGATTAAGGACAGCCTGGGAAGCTTGAGCTTCCATATTTCCGCGCAGGCCTTCTTCCAGGTGAACAGCGAGCAGGCAGAAAAGCTGTATAACAAAGCGCTGGAGTTTGCGGCGCTGAGCGGCAAGGAAACCGTGGTGGACGTTTACTGCGGTACAGGTACGATTTCTCTGTATCTTGCACGTCACGCCAAACAGGTTTATGGTATCGAGATTGTAGCGCCTGCGATTGAAAACGCCAAGAAAAATGCAGAAGAAAATAAATGCGCTAATGCGGAATTTATCTGCGGTGATGCTGCTGTGGAGCTGCCGAAGCTGCTTGCAGGCGGCGTGCGTCCGGACGTTTTGGTAGTGGATCCTCCGCGTGCGGGCTGCGAGCAGAAGGTGCTGGCAGCGATTGCCGAGGTGCAGCCTGAGCGCGTTGTTTATGTGTCCTGCAATCCTGCGTCCTTGGCACGTGATTTGGCGTTTATGGAGCAGCATGGGTATAAGGCGATTGTAGCGCAGCCGGTGGATATGTTCCCGATGACGAGCCATGTGGAAACTGTGGTGCTGCTAAACCGCATGAATACGGCATTTTAAGGGTTTCGGAAGGGTGAAAAACTGTAATTTGTGGCCCTCGTGTGGCCGAAAATTTTAGATGGCCACAATTTAATAGCAAAAAAAGGCGCTCAGACAACAATCATTTGCTGTCTGGGCGCCTTTTTTTGTTTATTTTTGAACCGCCTTTTCAAATATTTCTACTGATTGATTTCTCAGGTAGTCGGTATTGTGGGTATATGTATTAAGCGTTGTTTCTATGTTGCAGTGTCCTAAACGTTCCTGCACGTCCTTTATATTGGCACCGTTCTCAATAAGCGTTGTAGCATGTGTGTGCCTCAGGGAATGGTAGTTGAAATTTATCTTCAGCTCATAGTGGATTGCACGGCTGCAGTACTTCATGCTGTCCATGCTCAGCATCTGGCCGTTCTCTCTTACGTTTATCATATCCACGGATTCAAGAGGGCAGGGGACGCCGGCTTCAATTTCTATGAGCCGGTAAATGGTATCGCCTTTTTCGTCCTGCTCCGGCTTTTTGTAGATTTTTGTGTAGTATTCGTCATAGAAGGCTTTGTTGGCCATTTGCCGGTCATAAGCTTTTTTCAATGCAGCACAGAGTGTATCACCGATATTGATGATGCGGTTGGACTTGAAAGTTTTGGTGCTGTTGAAATACCAGGCGCTTTTCTCTTCCTTCTTGCCCTTCTTCTTCAGGACTTCCCTTACATCTGCGCCACAGTTACGCTTAAGCAAAGCCTTGCTGATACTTATAGTCTGATTATCAAAATCGACATCATTCCAAGTAAGGCCGAAGCATTCGGAAATTCTTACGCCGGTATAGTAGCCGATCATAAGCGGAATATAAAAATTAGAGCCTTCCGGAAAGCGCTCTAAAATCTGCTTAAACTGCTCCGGTGTTATGATGTACCGGGTTTCCTTCTTGGCTGCCGTATCCTTGGGGATTCTTACGTTATTGCATGGATTATACTGGATGTACTTCAACGGTTCAATAGCATAATCCAGCGCTGCAGAGAGCGTGGAGAAGATACCGACGATGCTTGCCCTGCTGAGACCACGCAGTTTCAGAGAATTTACGAATTCTTGAACGGCGGAAGGGGTGAGGGATTTTAACCGGTACATTCCTAGGCTGGGCTTCAGGTGATTTTCGATAGTATAAAGATAACCAAGCTGGGTATTATATTTTAGGTTCATTTTGCAGTAAGTATCAATCCAACTGTCCAGATAATCCGCAACGGAAATGCTGGAAAGATTGAAAGTCTGACCGCTTTCGTTGTATTCTGCCAGCGCCCTGGTTCCGGCTTCCACGGCTTCCTTTTTCGTTTTAAAGCCGGATTTGGAAACACGCTTACGCTTGCCATCGACGGAAGCAGCTTCGAAACGGTACTGCCATTTATCGCCGCGTTTTGTTACGTTTAATGTTGACATAAAAAATCAGCTCCTTTCATTTTTCGAGCAGAGCTGATATAATAAAAAAGTAATCAGCTCTTGGTGGTTCGGGGGTTGATGACGTTGAGCGTGTTGGTAACACGTTCTTGCAGGTCCCTCGGTGTTGGTAGCACCGGGGGATTTTATTAGAAATACATAGGCGGTGATACGGTGGATGTTTTAAAAAGATTAAAATCAACAAATGTAGGATTTGGTTTAATAATTTTAGGCGCAATACTTATGGCGGCAGACATATATCTTCAAACACCAGGTAATATTTTGATTGCAATCGGTGGTTCTTTGCTGTCTTCAGGTATAGTGTTGCTTTTTAGCGTATGGTTTATAGAATCAAAAGCAGAAAATACTTTAGATAATTGGGGATTAACGAAGATTTACAAAAAACGTTCAGAGAAAAGTGATGACTCAGATCCAAGATTAAAAAAGGCCAGAAACAAATTAGATGTAGTTGCTTTTGGGTTAACTTCATTCCGTGAAACACATGGCAAGGATATAGAGACTTTGTTAAATAAAGGCGTTAATGTAAGAATTTTAACGATGGATCCAGATTGTGAAAATGTTTTTTTGAAGCAACGTGAAAAAGAAGAAGGTAAACAAGAAGGTGATATTCGCAATAGTATAAATCAGCTTGTAGAATGGGCTAATAAACTTAATAAGAAAAGTCGGAAAGGAACTATAAAAATAAAAGGATACCGTTGTATGACGTTAGATTTTTATTGGCGCGTTGATGATGAGATATACATTGGTCCATACTGGTATAAGTTTAGTAGTCAAAATACGATTACTTATAAATTTGTATCTAGAAAACAAGGATTTGATATGTATGCTGATTATTTTGAACAGCTTTGGGACGACGAGGAAAACAATAAGGTTTTAACTAGGCCGGTAAGGAGCAGGTAATATGGAAAACAGAAGATTTAAACCCGGGGATGTAGTACGTCATTTTAAGCATGAATTAGTAACCAGTCCTTCTACTCAATATTTATATAGAATAATTACATTTGCGCATCATTCTGAAACAGATGAAATTCTTGTTATATATGAAGCTTTATATCCGCCGTTCAGGGTATGCGCACGACCTTATGATATGTTTGTAAGTGAAGTAGAACACGATAAATATCCTAATATAAAACAAAAATATAGATTTGAAATCTGTGAATATTAGTTCTTCTCCGCCGTCAGCCTTTATTGGTCTTCACCTTCCGTCTGCAGCTGCTTGCGAACCTCTGCTTCCGGAAGGTCTTTGTAGTTAGAAGCAGAAACAACTTTGCGCCCGGTTTTAGCCTCAAGTGCAGCGCGTGCATCACCAGCGATTTTGCCGCCGGCGCGGGCAGCAGAAACATTTTGCGTCATGCCGTAAGCGTCGTGTGTTTTTGCGATTTCAGTAGTGGAGGCTTCACCGAGGGCGGTAAAAAGCAGTTCCAGATCTGTCATATGGTCACGCAGGTTTTCGCTGGGACGGTCAAGGTCTTTTAGCTTTTTGTGCTGGCTAGGAGTAATGCCAAACGCTGCCTTGCTGATTTCAGCGGTAAGAATGGCATATTCTTTACCTTCTTTAATGCCGCGTTTCTTCCATTCATCAGTCAACGTATCACGGACGGCAATACCACGTTCGCGGCGTGCGATCCATTCGTTACTGTAGCCTTTGGCACGGTATATTTCACGCATACGGGTTTGTGCCAGCTCAGGATTTTCAATCTCAGCAATGCGTTCGCTGCCGACTTGCGCGAGCCACTGCTTAAAGGGTTCAGCTTTTGGAGAAGGGATGGACTGGATAATGCGCAGGGCGCTTTTTGCAGTAGCAGCCAAAGTGCGGCGATTTTTACCGCTTTGAGTTGGCATTGCTACCTGGGGACAATTTGTCCCTATGTAAGTCCCAAGCTCGGAATCTCTTTTGCGTATTTTTTTTAGGTAATCTGTTGGGTTGGAGCTGTCTGTCAAAGCACCAACAATATCGACTACAGAAAAATACCATTGCTGTTCTTCTTCATCCCAAACAGAACGAATTTTAGCAGATTGAAATAGTTTTATACCGTTCATTTTTATACCTCGCTTTCAAAATTTTATTACCAACCGTCAGCCTTGCGCTGGCGGTATTTTTTTATGCCTAACGTCTTTGGTAAAAAAGGCACGTTTTCCAAAAGACACCTAACGTCTTTGGTAAAAATGGCTGTTTTTGCCAAGTTCTATTTTACTTCTTCAGAACTTCCAGCCCCATCGGCACGCCTACCATGTCAGCAAGGCGGTGAATGGAAGTTTCCGGGTACTGCTGCAGCAGCTCATCCGGCAGGAGCAGTTCCACGGCGAAGGTGTTGGCCTGCCGTTCTATTTTCTCTATGCTGAAAAGGGTGTGGGCTTTGAGGAATGGCGTCGACACGCCTTTATGTAAAACACTGTGGCCAAGCTCATGGGCGCAGGTGTATGATTGCAATTCTTCGGATATGTTCTGGTTAATGATGATAAACTTGGAACGCTTATATGTAGTGTAGTAGCCCCATGTGCTGCCAAGCTCTGCGTACATGACGATGATGTTCAGCAGCTGCGCCAGCTCATAGGGGTTATTTGTTTTGTGCTTATGTGTAAGCTGCTTCACAGCAGCCTTGATATCCATGATATTATTCCTCTTCGTGGCGATATTTTTTAGGAGTGTATTTTTCTTTGGCGATTTTCTTTGCCAGTCGCATAGTAGCCTGCAGGCTTGCTTTCAGGAGTTCTCTGTCTTCATCATCTTCAACGGTACCGCCCATGGCAGCCATTGCGTTTTTGCTGTCGAGGTCGGCAAGCATTTTTTCGAGGTCGGCGGCGATTTGGCGTTCGTCGCGTGGGGTGAGGGGGACGGATTGGCTCTGCAAACCATTATCTTCAATAATATTACTTTTTTGTATGCCAAAATGGTCAGCTATTTTTTGAATAGCTCCCATGCGTGGCTCTTTTATGCCTTGTTCCCATGTTGATACAGCTTTATCACTAACACCTGCAATTTGACCTAACTCTTTTTGCGATAATCCATATTGTTCGCGCAACAACTTAATATTTTCACTGATTCCCATGATGTTGCTCCCTTCTTATTTTATATCACTATCATATACTAAAAGTAGAAAAAAATCAACATGAAAACGAAAATAATCTACTTTTAGTAGTTGACACTCTACTAAAAGTAGATTATAATAGACTTGTAAATCAAACAAAGGAGGTGTTCCAAATGGGCTTATCTTTGAAGCAGATACGCCTTGTGAGAGAAAAAACACAGGACGAAATGGCTGAAAAGCTGGGCGTTCATGTCCAAACTTATCGCAAATTAGAGGAAAATCCTGATGAGGTAACTATTAAGCAAGCTAAAATTATCTCGGAATTTCTTGGCGTATCTTATGATGATATTTTTTTTGCCCAATAACTCTACTAAAAGTAGAATAGAAAAAGAGGTGCAACATGAACAACTTACAGATTTTCGACAGTCCCGATTTCGGACAGATTCGCACCATTCAACAGAATGGAGAACCGTGGTTCGTTGGCAAGGACGTGGCGGACATTCTCGGTTATCAAAACGGTAGTTGAGATATCAACCGCCATGTAACGGTGTCACAAAGGTGTTAAAAAAATACTTTCCGGTACAGACCGTTGCCACGTCATATTATGAAAACGGCACCCGCGTGATGGGGTGCTGCAGGTGTTATCGGAAGATGGGGAGGTGATTTACGAGATGCAATCATTCAATCCGCACGAGCCGGTAAAAGCAATAATTGCGGCGCTGCATGAAGCGCGCGTGCCAATAGCGGCTATCGACAATGTTTTTGAATTAGTCAAAGCGGATATAAAGAATCATACAGTTCCTTATAATCCAAGTTTAGACAGCGCTAAAGATTTAGCGACTTCAGCAACTACAGATAAGGCTACAGAGCCTAATGGCTGAATTTTAGTTTTGACCTGACTCCATGCAGTGTCGGTTCGAATGTTGTTTAGATATTCATGGCCTTGTGGAGTTAAGTCTATAATCCAATAGCTGTCCATTGGTTCTATTAATTTACTTTGACGTAAATATTTTAGGTGATAAAGAACTACATTATTAGGATATTCAGGAAAGCATTCTTTAACAAAAGATTGAGATTCATAATTGGTGTAACCATCAGATATTTCTTCAATCTTAAAAAGAATTTCGCGTATTAAATCATAATTTAGTTTCATTAAAATCACTACCTTTCTATAAGGTCTATTATATCACGGAGGTGAAAAGCCAATGTTGACAATCAAAGCAAAAATGCCTTTGGCAAGCCTTGCTGAAATCAAGCAGCTTGCTAAAGGCATAAATGAAATAGAAGCAAGCTTATGTGTAAACATAGACTTGCTTCTGGAGGTTAATCAAATGTTACTTGATGGTGATGTACAAAACGTCGTTGCTGTTGCAACAGATTGTGGCGTCACCAACAAAGGTTAAGGCAAGGAGATGAGATTATGGCAAGTATAGAGCTTTTGACTGTTGCGGAAGTAAGCAAGCTTCTGAAATGCAATGTTGATTACGTTTACAAGCTCAAGAAATCCGGTCTGCTGAGATTCATGAAGCTTGGCAACCTTAAATGCCGCCGGGAATCTTTGGAAGAGTTCCTCAGCACATATGACGGCAAGGATGTAACAGATCCGTTTAATGTGAAGGAGTTGTAGATATGAAAAAAATCTTATTTGTCCTGATGGCAGCCTGCTGTATTTGGGCTGCATGGGATTACAGCCGCCCGGTAGATAAATACGTAGTAAAAACTGTTGCCGGCGAAGGCGATACCCTTTGGAACATTGTTGGCGATGTCATGAGCCAAGAGGGTGACCGTCGTGACGTTAGGGAAGTTATCCACTATGCTCGGGAGATTAGCAACATTAAGGGCACGTTGCAGCCGGGGGACATCGTGCTGATTCCCATTGAGGTGCGCAGATGAACGCAGACAAAGAAAAAACCGCTGATGCTAGCGCCATCAGCGGTAAGGGTGAAGTTATGGTTTTCCGTTCCAACTTCAACCCTATTATAACACGGATGATAGGAGAAAGACAATGCTTACACCAGAAGAAGTAAAAGCGCTGGCAGACGGCCTGACGCGCAAGAAAGCAGCCAATGAAAAACCGGTAACGCGGGAAACGTTCCTCAATCAGTACCGCTCATGCAGTAACTGCAAATTTGATGGCAGCTGCCGCCGCCAGAATTTCGGTTATTACCGTCCGGATGCAGACAGCTACTATGTCAGCAGTGTATACCCGTTAGGCTACAAATCCTGCTGTGTTTTTAACGCGAATGCAGCGGTTACAGTTTATAACCTGCTTCAGCAGGCAGAAAGAGAGGGCAAAATATGCAGATGAGTGAAAACATCAACGAGCTGGCCACGGCGCTGGCCAAAGCGCAGGGCGAGATGAAGAACGCGGGCAAAACTTCCGATAATCCGTTCTTCAAAAGCAAATACGCAGACCTTGCGGAAATTCTTAATGCGGTGCGCGAACCGCTCAGCAATTACGGCCTGAGCATCAGCCAGCTGTATGACGGCATGGGAATGCCGGACAAAACTATTACTGTTACTACACTGCTGATGCACAGCAGCGGTCAGTATATCAGCAACTCGGCAAATTATCCCGTGGCTAAGGCTGATATTCAAGGGGTAGGCAGTGCCATTACCTATGCAAGACGCTATTCGCTGGCGGCAATCCTTGGACTGTCGCAGGAAGACGATGACGGCAATGCAGCCTGCCGTCCGGAAGCACCCCAGCAGGAGCAGCAGCGTCAGCAGGGTGACCGCTTTGTTCATATCGCTTCTGACGGTACTGTCAGCGTGGTCCTCAAAGGTGGCGTGTACAAGAAGATTCAGGACGTGGAACCTGAGCTGCTTGCAAAAATGGCTGGGCTGGAGCAGTACAGGCTTGCTCATCCGGCTATCAAGGAGCTTCTGGGGAGTACCGATGCGCAAGGTTAAGTCGATAATAACTGATGATTTTGAGCACTGCTATCTGTGTGGCAGGCCTGCGGAGTGCGTTCATCACATGCTTCCCGGAGCCAAACGCAAAGCATCGGACAGGCTGGGGCTTGTAGTACCGCTTTGCAATGACTGCCACACAATGGGACCTAATGCGGTGCATTCCTCCGGTGGCGTTAACATACTTAATGATCTGAAGCGCATAGCGCAGTCGATTTATGAAGAAACACACTCGCGGGACCATTGGATGATGAACGTAGGGCAAAACTACCTCAGAAATGACAGATGAAATTTGAAACCAAGATTATAAACTTCTTTGCCGGCTGTCTGCAGATACCGATACCGGCGGCACTGATCGCACTGATAGGCGAGCTGCAGCAGGCAGCGAATGGCGGGAAGGTACTGGAAGTTGAAATCAAGATAAAGCGTAAAAGGCGCAGCCTTAATGCTAATGCTTATCTTTGGGAAGTGCTGGGCAGGATGGCTGCCGTGCTGAAAACCGATAAAGACAGCGTATACCTGATGATGCTGGAACGCTACGGCGTATATACCCACGTCTGCGTGAAGCCTGCTGCCGTAGAGCGGGTAAAACAGGAATGGCGGACAGTCAGGGAACTGGGCGAAATCACAATCAACGGTCAGAAGGCTGTGCAGCTGCAATGTTATTTCGGTAGCCATACCTATAACAGCAAGGAATTCAGTATTCTGCTGGATGGCGTGCTCAGTGAGGCTGCACAGCTGGGCATAGAAACACTTTCAGAGGCAGACAAAGACCTGATGCTTAAGGAATGGGGTGCAAAATGAGAAGACGCAAAGCCTTGATGAAATATGTAAGATTGCTGGCACGCTTACCATCCTGGAGGCGGTGCTTATGAAAAAACACAGCTTCAGCGTGGAATTTGCTGAACGCTACGGGATAGTAGAAGCGCTGCTGCTTGATTACTTCTTTTTTTGGATTAACAACAGCCAGAAGAAGAAGGAGAAAGACAAATACCACGACGGACGGTATTGGGTGTATGGCAGCGTTCGCAAGATTGCAGAAGCTCATCCGTATCTGTCTTTCTCTAAGGTTCATAGAGCCTTGAAAAAATTAGAAGAAGCCGGAGCCATAAAAACTGACGCATTCAACAAAATGCGTTGGGATAAAACTACATGGTATACGCTGACGGATGAAATTTTAGACCTGTTTCAAAATGAAACAGGGGGTGTTTCAAAATGCAACAGGCTGTTTCAAAATGAAACAGGGGTGTTTCAAAATGAAACAGGGGTGTTTCAAAATGAAACAACAATACCTATTCAAACCCCTATTCAAACCCCTATTCAAGAGGATGATGGGGAGAACGCGCGCGAGCAACCCAGTTTGCCCGGCAAGGTTAACCAGGAACACAGTGAGCGGAGGGAGAACGGACGGGCCGTCTACACGCAAGCGGTGGAGTGCTACGAAAAGAACATGGGCACGATTGCAACACCTATGCTGGCAGAGCTGGTTCAATCGTTAGTTGACGAAGTTGGTCTGGACATATTCTGTAAGGCTGCCGAAATCGGCGGCAGGAATAACGCCAAGGGCTTCAGGTATGTTGAAAAGGTCGCAGTCAACATCAAGGAGGGCAAGACCTTCCGGGCGCCGCAAAAGCATAAGGGGCGCGGAAACGATGTTGTAGAGACTACAGAAGAAGCACTGCAGCTTTTAGAAAGCGGTGAAATTATTGACTTGTGACGAAGAAAGACGCGGACAGATTGTAGGTATGCTGTTCGGAGCCTTCGGGCAGGCGAACGATGCACACCGGCAGGCCATTTATACCAAGGTTCTGGGAGATATCCCGAACGAAATCCTCAGCAAGGCAGTGAAGAAGCTGCTGCTGGAGAGCAAATTTCTGCCGTCAATCGCAGAGGTCGTAGATGCCAGCAAAAGCCTTATGGGCACGGCGGATGACAGTACCAGAGTACGCGAATGGGATGAAGCATGGAATGAGATTGAACGTGCCATGCAGTCGACTCCTTGGGGACATACTCCGGTATTCAGCAGGATAGAAATCGAGCTTGCTGTGAGGAGCTTCGGCTGGCATGATCTGCAGATGACCTTGGCTGAGGACATGCCCACAGTGCGGGCTCAGGTCCGCCGGATGTATGAGGATGTGTGCCGGAGAACCAAAGAGCACGGCCACAACGAGTATATTTTGGGCAGGAACAAAACCGGGCTGCTGCAGCCATCGGCTCCGAAGCCGAAGGGGCTGACAAGCATGAGCGATGTACTGGCCAGAATCGAGGTGCGTAAATGAGATGCAGAGGGTGCCAGGAGCGGCGAGCAAACTGCCATGCGCACTGCGAACATTATCTTGCATGGTGTGCTGAACAGGACAGGCTTAAGGCTGCCGAAATCAGGGAACGTCAAGGTGAATTATATGCCATAGAGGTAGGCAAGGAGCGTCTTAGACGGCAGGCTGTGCTTAGACAGTGTGACCGCATAAAGGGATGCAGGAGATTTAAGGAGTGAGTGAATGAACAATATTGTTTTGCTGGGACGTCTTACGAAAGATGCAGACATCAGAAGTACCCAGAGCGGGAAAGTGGTCGCCAGCTTTACATTGGCTGTAGACAGACCATATACACAGAACGGAAAGAGGGAAGTGGATTTCATCGCCTGCCAGATTTGGGGAAAAAGCGCTGAAGTGCTTGGCAAAAGCGTACATAGAGGCCAGCGCATTTTGCTGGAAGGCCGTCTGCAAATCTGTCAGTATACGGACAAGAATGGTAACAAGCGTACTGCTGCAGAGGTTGTTGCTGACCGCTTCGAGTTTATCGAACGTAAAGAACAGACTGAGTCTCAGGGCATGGAAAATTTTGGCCAGCAGATGCCGTTCGATGAGGAGATTCCGTTTTGACAAAGTACAATAACCGGAAAGTGGTTATAGACGGCATAACATTTGACAGCCAGAAGGAAGGCAACTTCTACTGCGAACTGAAGGTGCTGAAGATGGCTGGAGAGGTCAAAGAGTTCTCATTGCAGGTCCCCTATGAGCTGCAGCCTAAGTTCAAGTGTGCCGGCAAGACCATCAGGGCTATAAAATACGTTGCTGATTTTGTGGTAACGTACGCTGACGGGTCGACAGCTGTTATAGACACAAAAGGCTACAAGACAAAGGAGTACCTGCTGAAAAAGAAGATACTGCTGTACCGCTATCCGGATATAAATTTTAAAGAAATATAAGGAGATGTGAAGTTATGGTTTTCCGTGACAATTTCAAAAGATTCATCGAAGAGAAGACAGGGATGAAGACAAGTAATTTTCTGAAAGAGCTGGGCATGAGCTACAGTGTAGTGAAGTCGCTTGATGAAGAAGGTATCGAGGCGCTGACCGAGAAGCAGCTGAATAAGTTCTGCGATGCGCTGGAGCTGAGCAAGGAAGAATTTGCCAGACTGTGGGACGAAGATTATTTTGAAGATGAAGTCCCGGTAGCGTGTAAGCGTATGAGCTGCGATGACCTTAAGAAGAAGCTGATGAAGGACCATAAGCTGAAGGTGACGCGTATTGAAACACCCATTCCGGTAGAAGTAGATCCTGCAGATGTTGAAGAAGAACCGGCTGAAGTGTTCGCTGAAGCTGCTGAGCCTGAAAAGTGCGAAGAAGAAAGCAGCGAAAAATATCTGGCTGATGCGGCAAGTATGCTGAAGGCTGCCATTGAGGACTATGAAGAAAATGACGTTGTTAATCATCCGGCACACTACACCGGCGGAAAGATGGAATGCATTGACATCGTTGATGTTATGACCGAAGACAAACAAGGCCTTGAAGCCTTCTGCATCGGAAACATCGTGAAATACCTGTACCGCTATAACAAAAAAGGCGGAGTTGAGGACGTCAAGAAGGCCGAATGGTATTTCAAGAAGCTGGTTGAAGTATTGGAGGAAAAGCAATGATTATTCAGTATAAAATTGTACGCAAGATTGGTGAACTGCCGCAGATTGGCAAAGGCTACGTTAAGCAGCTGAATTTGGTTGAGTGGGACGGTCACGCAGCAAAGTATGACCTGCGTCCCTGGACCCGCAGCGGAGAGCCTGCCAAAGGTATTACTCTTTCGTTGGAAGAGCTGGCAGCACTGCATGAAATCATTGGCGCTGAGCTGGAGAAGGTGAAAGCATGAAACACGCACCCTATATGGCCAGTGCAGAGCTCAATCAGCTGATGTGGTTGAGCTCTGTGGTCCAGATCATGGAACGCATTCTGGATGATGCCACTACAACTGATAAAGACTGGCGCAAATACATGAAAACAATCAAGAGCTATGCCAGCAAAATTATTGATGCCAGAATAGCTGATCTGGATGAGCTCGAAAAGAAAAAAGTAGCCAGACGCTCGCAGAACATCGGAATAAAGGTTTACAGCTATGATGATGCTCGTGTAGACGGCAGCGACAACGGCCGCACATATACAATAGCTCAGGAAGATTTTCTGGACTTGGTGGATGCAGCAAGCCTTCATTGCTACAGCTGCCCTCAGGGTGATGTAGTGGCAGATTGCCCAAGACGCAAGCTGTTTCATCGTTTAGGCCTTTCATGCCATGCGTTGCGCACGAACCCGGCTTCGGGGGAATGCGAATGGCGCTATGAGAACAGCCAGCGCTGTATAACGCCTCAGTATAAATGTCTTGAAGAAGAGCAGCTCAACCAGCTGCCGTAAGGAGAAAAGCATGAGCGTAAATAGAGCTTTGAGAAGAGCAGCTGCAAAGAAAGCCTTTAGGCAGGATGCCAAAATGAGCGACCTCGACAAAGAGCTTTTAGATGCTGCCAACAGAAAAACATTGGAGAAAATGACGGTTGATATCGTTACGATGATGTTAAGAGCTACATGCCTTACTGTGATGCACAACTTCAAGGAGATAACCAAAAAGGAAACCCGCATCGAAAACACCGTCAAAATAGTTCATGATTATGTGATGAAGCTCAAAAATCATGAGCTGAGCCGCGAAGATATGGCAATCATCCAAGAGGTGGAAGCTGCCATGAAGCAGAGTGTGGAGGAAGAGGAATGATTTTATACAGAGCTATGAGCTGGCTGGAGCTGTCAAAGTACTTGTCAGGTATCACGATTTATCCGGTAGCCAACATTCCCTCCAAGAATGCCTGGAAGGGCAAGAAAGTACTGTGTTTTTTCGGTACGGCAAATAACGCGGTACACTGGGCGGCGCCCGGCACGCATGACGTAATAGTCAAAGTTGATATTCCGGAACGTCGTCTGCATAAAGGCTGGGGCATATATCCGGATCTTACTCAGCAGGTAAGTGTTCCGGATATGATGAAGGCGATATTGACCGGCCGCCCGCATCCGTGTCCATGCCTCAAGGTGAAAGAATATGCCGTAACCTATTATGACAAGGCCAGTGCCTTCTTCCTGGACTATGCTGAGATTGACTGGCGAAACCCTTATAAAGTTAATGCCTTTAAAAATGGCCAGAAAATAAAGGTTTTTCCGGGATATGATGATTTGATAAAGGAGTGATTAGTGTGTTTGATTGCAAGCAATACTTAATACCTTGGCGAGCTGGGATGCCGGTATTGGTAAAAGTAAAAGGAGAGTTTCGCATTTATCATGCATATCGTATGATTACCGAGAAATATGCGGATATTCGCCGCCGTATGGCTGAAAAAGAAGCTGCAAAGGCCAGCGCCCGCCGCGAAGCTGTTGGCTTTGTCCCGAAGTTCGTGTTGTATCGCAAGGAGCGTGAGGCGAAATGGTAATCATAAGGGCAATCGAAATGGTGATGGGAGCAGTGCTTATACTGCTTTCAGCCGTAATGTTTAAATGGTGGCTGGAAGCGGATGAAAGCATTTTGCGTCTGGTGCAAATTGCACTTTATGGAATCATCGGCATAATGATTATCCTGGATAACTGGAGATGAGAAAATGAGAGAATTAAAATTATCGTCGCCGCTTAACCTCCAGATCATCACCGAGCCGGAGCGTATGGCTCTGCGTATCGCCTTAGATAAGAGCATTGGTGAGAACCTCGGTATGGTTTTGGCGCTGAAAGATACAAAAAGAGAGATTCCGCAAGGCCTGTATAACAGCGGGCTGGACTACCATCGCGACAACTTGGAAATTTACCTGCGCTTGCGCAATAGACTTGAAGATGCTATCTACGAGGCTGAGAGCAATGGCAAGCAAGGAGCTTAAAGAGGAACGCCGTGCGTTAGGGCTGTGTGTATATTGTGGCCGCCCTGCTGTGATTAAGGCGGACGGCACACCAGCCCGCAGATGCGAGCTGTGCAGCGGCAGTCATGTGCGCCAGAAACGTGATGCAAGGCATGGCATCGAGACACGGGGCAGAGTTACAGGCAGGCCGAGAGGACACGTTGAGCAAAAGTATTACCAGAGGCCGGGGCAGGAGCTGGTAACCTGCCCTGATTGCGGAATCCGTACCAATGCCGATTATTGGTATTGTCCATGGAGCGGTTCTATATTGGAAATTTGTACCGGAGGAAGAAATGAGGCGTAAAGCATTATGGTTGATTGCAGAAAGGTGGTAAATAAATGAACATTGAAGATTATAAACATCGCCTTGTGAATGATGCGCAGCTGTGTATCAATGACTGGCAGTGCAGCGGCGATGACGATTATTTGCATAAGGCAGCTGCTTGCTTGAAGGCAGCTGCCGAAGCTGACGCAGAAGAGATTCTTGCAACATTTTGCAAAAATCCCTTCTAGATCGGGGAAAGTTGCTAGTGGGGATAAAAAGTCCATTGAAAAAGTTGAGGTGAAGAAAAAATGCTGATTAAAGTTGGGAAAGTACATGGTTGAGAACTGGCTTAATTAATGAGTTAACAGTTATTTTTAACGAACACTTGGATATGAAGCCGTATTCTGTTTATGTTTGCACAGAAAATGAGAATTTTGAGTGGAGCGAGCATGACACCGAAGAAGAAGCAATAAAGGCCTTGAACGAGCTGGCAGAAAAAATCAACAACGCTAACTAGCCCATGGGTGCGGCGGCTGGGTTGCGGACTTGGCAACGGTAGGTCGATTATTGTTATGGACTGAGAAACAGGCCTGCGTAAAATCCCACGCCGCCGCTTTTTACAAAGGAGCAACAAAATGATTGACGATAATGAATATTATCCTTGCGATAATTGCGGCCCGATGAATATTTAAGGAGGCTTTAACATGGAAGAAAATACTAAAGAGCGTATCTGTTATCTGTTGGCTGAAAATCACAAGCTGCGCAACCTGAATGACGAGCTGGAAAAGGAACTGGCTCTCAAAGACGAGATTATACGTAAACAGATCTGCATGATGAGCGAGGGTAAAAACGCTGTTGAGCAGTATGGACCTGAGTCCGGTAGCGGCGCGTCCGGCAAGGGTAGAAGAATTCGAGGTATATAATGGAGCACAGTAAAAAGTATAGGCTGATGGCTAATAAGCTGATACGCACGTTGCCGGAGTTTGCGGATATCAAGGCTGCTAAAGTAAAAATAGCCTACTTATCCAGCCTGGAAGAGAAGAAGCGCAATAAGCGGACGATATTTGCGGACTGCAACTTAGTGAGCGACCGCTACAGCTGGTGCTGCCCCTATGATTTTTTTATTGTGGTCTATGAACCGAATGTAGTTGGCTTTAGCGAAAAGCAGCTGGAAACATTGCTGAGGCATGAGCTGCATCATGTTGGCATTGATTTTGAGAAAAACGAAACAGGCTTCTACGTTGTACCGCATGATGTGGAAGAATTTTGGGATATTATTGATGATGTGGGATTAAGGTGGTGTGAGATGGATGCCTACAAAGAAACAACTGGATAATTTAAAGAATGGAAGAGCCACAAGGTTTCGAAGCGGCGAGGAAGCTGCTTGCTTCTCACTCTGAGCTGCTATTGAATTTATTTTTACACATAGGAGGTGGATCAGGTGGACAACAAAAAACTGATTCATGATACTGTTGTGGCAACGCTGGCTGCCTTAAATAGCCAGCCTAAGCCGCAGGACTGCTATAAGGCGACAGAGGCTCGCTTGTATGCTTATCCTGTTTTGCTTGAGAATATAAAACGTTATAAATTAGACATTCGTGATTTGAAGAAGGAGAAGAACACCGAGAAGTCTAAGGACATTACCTGCTGGGGCGGTACTTCTGGTGTACGTCTTACGCCTGAAGAAAAGCAGGCAGCGAAAATCATGGCTGTGGAGATTAAGCTTGAACGCGATACGGCAGAAGTTAATCGCATTAATAAAGCGATGTTGCGTTTGGAGCGCATGAATAGTGAAGAAGATGTGGCTTTTATAAAGAGGCTGTATTTTCAGGGGTTTGACCTTGCTGGGTTGGCTGAGTTCATGGGTGAGTCGCTAGCTGCTATCCAGCGCAGACGTACGCGCCTAGTGCGGCAGCTGGCGTTAATGTTATATGGAGCGGAGGCGTTGATATGACAATGATTAATTTGTATCCTGTGATTGCTGAAAAATTGCATATCCCTGTTGGCAAGGAGTTTAAGCTCAAACCTAAGCGTGGCGGAGTATATCCGGCGCAGTACCGTTTTATCGCTGATGATTTGGAGTACCGTCCAAGCCAGTGCTGCCATTGGTCAAGCGTTAGTAATCAGCCCATGCAGATGCGTATTTTTCTGGCTTTGCTGCATGGCGGTGTGGAGGTTGTAGAGGAGTAAAGGCGTGGAGTGGAATGAAGAATTAGAGAAAAAACTGCAACGCCGTGGCGAAATCTGGCACGCGGAAAAACTTGCATCACGTCTTATATTCGACGGCCGCCGTGCTCTTGAACACTATACTGCAGATGAAATGCGTGCAAAATTTGAGCCTATAGCAAAGCAGTACAGAAAGAGCGGGCGTATGTGCCTGGATTCTGATGCTTTGGTGATGTACTGCAAGGAGCAGGGATATAAATGGGAGTGGTACCCACCTAGTCCATTGGGAGAGTATTGGTTCGTGCTGCCGAAAGAGGATTTATTTTAGGAGGTGCAATAATGGCTAAAAAAAGAAGAAGCCTTGAAGAACAGATTGAGCATGCAGCTTCCGAGTTGCTGTGTGCATTTGCACGCTGGGATTACATCCGCACTAAAGGCTGCCATGATCCGTTCTACCCAGACGGTGAAAACATGAATCTTGAACGCCAGCATATTATGTCCTACAAAGAAGAATTGGAGAGCTTATGTAAAGACAGAGAGCTGCCAGATGCATATTACATTCCAACGCCTGAAGAGGTTGACCCCAACTACATGGCTCCGCACGGTGTTCACTACGAGCGCCGGATGAAGGGTGGTATGGCTGATATGTATCCTCTTACATACAAAGTGCCGGAAGAAATTGAGAATCAGCAGGAATTGTTTTAGGAGGATTGTTATGACTGAATATAACGAATTTACATCGTTTATTGATGACGAGCTTGAACGCGTAGCTGATTTATTCGCAGAAAAACAGCAGCAGTATTCTGCTGGTGCTGATCCGCTGTCAAACTTCCGCACTGGCGCGCTGCTGGAGCATCATGATGGTGGCTATGACATGATGTATGATGTGGCTAAGGGCTACCTGAACAAGCACATTGCTTTTCTCTACGACCATGGTATCGCTGACAAAACGGAAGAATCCTTGCGTGACATGGTGGTTTATGGTCTGATTATGTTGTACATGGTCAAGAAGCACAAGGAATGGCTTGCGCAAGTGAAGGAGTGAGCTTGATGAGCAGTAAACGTAAACTTAAGCGCCGCAATCCTGCGCCGGTGGCAGGTTTTAAATACGAGCGCATGTGTCAGACGGTGTCTGAGCAGGCAATCTATCGCGTGCTGGCTGTCGCTGTTGATATCATCTGGAACAACTTTGGTGGCCTGCAACCCGAACATACACGTCTGAAATTCTTTGCAGAGACGTTCCGCGAACGTCTGGAAGTTGTTGACCAAGGATTTACGCCGTCGCAGCAGGCAGCATGGATGAGCTGCAACGCCAGGCTGGTTACAGCGTGGTGTTTAATACTAAATAATTTAATGACCGCTCATCGTGTGGTGGGCGGTCTTATTTTCTTTAAAATTCACAAAGAGTTCACAAAGGCGTGAGAAAAAGCGGTGATTTTTATGGTATAATAAAAACCGTGGAGAAGTGTCGATAAAATTCGATTGAGAGTGATGCAATTTCTGATGGTACTCGAACATTCGATACTTTTTTGAGAGGAACTTTGGATGCGGTAGCTTATTGTTAGGTACTAGATTCCGGGTTCTTTTTTTGTGTATGGAGCGTCTGGCTTTTAGCCGGGCGCTTTTTTTATGCCCGGAGACCGTAACCTAAGGGACGGGACATCCCTTGTTAATCTCAAATCCTCAGCGGTAGTCCGGGCACCATTTAATGACTTGCAATTATTGATGGAGTGAGTTAATATGTTTACAAGGTATCTGCTGCTTGCAGCGCGTGTGTGGGATGGTTGGGATGAATCGAAACATCCGCGTAAGTCTAACGGGCAGTTTGGTGCTGGCGGTAGTGCTTCAAAATCACCGCTCAGGCGTGCGGCTGAGGTTGTAAAGCCGAAGCGCAAGAGTAGGAAATCTAGTAAGATTACACCAGCTGAACGTGAGCGTGTAACCCATGAAATCAGCACATGGTTCCATGGGCGGTTTGATGGTCAGGATGAAGGTTCTATTGCGGTGCGTAATTATCTTTACTTTTTTCACATTAACGAATATGGTAACTATAATATTTATGCTAAATTACCATTGAAATGAGGGTGGCAAAATGGAAGAAGAATTAAAAAAAGTGCTAAGATCAATGCCGGACTATTATTATGATTTTGAGTTAGGCATCTTGTTATTGCTAGAAGATAATAACGAGGCTATGGCTGATACTATCGATTATATTAAAAATAATCCTGATGCTAACACTGGAGACGTTCTTAAGTATGCTCATCAGTTTGTGGAATTTGTATACGAGGATGAGTGAGGAGGCTGATGCCAATGAAGACGTACAAGTTTAACAACCTAGACAAATTTGAAAGACTTGTAAAAACAGCAAAGCACCAAGCTCAGGCGCTGGAAGGCGTTCTCTCTGAATTAAAGAACTTCCGGTTTGAGATGGTGCTTGTTGATTTACCTGATTATCCTACTCAGATAGTTTCTGCAGAGGCTGCCAAGCTGAAACCAGCAGACAATCTTGTTGAGGACAATGCATTCCTGAAAACTCAGGCTCAGTAAGCATTCCATATTTTGTATTGATAATTTGTTTTGTTTCTGTATCGTAGTAAATGTAAAATGGAATTTCAAAGCCGTTGTGCTTGCAGGTGACTGTGTGTATGCTGACATATCTTGTGGACATTAAATCACCTCGGTTCTGTATTTTTAATAATAACATATTTTGAATTTTGCGTAGCTGGATTTTTTCTAGTTACGCTTTTTTATTTTATAAGAATAGAGGTGGTGTATATGAATGCCTAAAGGGGATAATCCAAATAGCAGAGCTAATTTGGTGAAAGGAAAACCATTTAACGAGGAAAGAGCGAGGATAGCTGCTCAAAAATCCGTGGAGAAGCGTCGCAAACTCCGTACCTTCCGTGAGCTTGACGAAGACTTTACCAGTGATAAAGAGCGCCTGGATATGCTTGAAGCACTTAAAGCAAAGGCTAAGCGGGGGAATGTTAAGGCGTTTGAAGTATATCGTGACACCATGGGAATGAATCCTAAAGAGTCTGACGGACAGATTCAATATGAGGATGATGGCTTTACCGACGCAATCAAACGCAGTGCAAAGGATGTGTGGAAATAATGGGCATCGTTGGCAGGCTGCGTAGTATTATCAAACCTGTTATCAAGTTCTATGAGTTCAGTAAAAAACAAATGCAAATCTTGACGTGGTGGTGTGAAGATTCTCCCTACCACGATTACAATGGCATCATAGCTGACGGCTCCATCCGTGCTGGTAAAACGGTAGCGATGGCCGTCTCTTTTATTATTTGGGCTATGGATACCTACGATGGCCAGAACTTTGCTATGTGCGGCAAAACCGTAGGCAGTTTTAGGCGTAACGTCTGGAAATGGCTCAAGCCTGTACTGCTGGTGCGTGGCTATCAGGTGGAGGAATCACGCACGGAGAACCTTATTGTGGTGGCTCGCAAGCAAGGTAGCACGATGAAGCTGAATTACTTCTACGTGTTCGGTGGTCGTGACGAATCCTCGCAGGACCTTATTCAAGGTATTACTCTGGCTGGTCTGTTTTGCGACGAGGTTGCGCTCATGCCGGAGTCGTTCGTCAACCAGGCATCTGGCCGCTGCTCTGTGCCGGGCGCTAAGCTGTGGTTTAACTGTAACCCGGATAGCCCGATGCATTGGTTCCTGCTGCGCTGGATTGAGAAGTGCGACGAGAAGCGCTTGCTGCATATCCATTTCCTGATGGACGACAATCCGTCGCTATCCGACGAGGTGCGTGAACGTTACCGGACGATGTATTCCGGTGTGTTCTATCGCCGCTTCATTTTAGGCGAGTGGGTAATGGCGCAGGGCGCTATCTACCGTGATGCGTGGAGTGATGAGCTGCTCTTTGGTGATGACCAGCTGGAGTATCTGCTTAAAAATCTGCACATCATGCGCCGCTCCATTACGATTGACTATGGCACCGTGAACCCGATGGTGTATCTGGACGTGCTTGATGATGGGCGCGACCTGTGGTTCATCCGCGAGTATTATTGGGACAGCCGCGCCGAGGAAAAGGAGAAGGACAACAGCCAATACGCCGACGACCTGCTTGAGTTCGTCCGTGGCGTGGAGCTGTGGCCGACAAATGTGGTTATTGATCCATCTGCAGCAAGCTTTAAAATTGAGCTGCGAAACCGTGGCTTGCGTGCGAAGGAGACGGTGGAAACAATCAACGCTGACAATGATGTCATTGAGGGCATCCGCAAGGTAAACACGCTGCTAACTCGTCGCCGCATCCATTTTTATTGTGGTTTAGTGCACACGCTGAAGGAGATGCAGTCCTATTGTTGGGACGACAAGGCTCTGCAGCAGTCCGGCAAGGAGAAACCTATTAAAGTAGCTGACCATGCGCCTGATGCGGTGCGCTACTATGTATCAACAGTCATCAGGCCAAGGAGGATAGCAAATGTCTAAAAGAAAACGCAGGCGCACCCTGGACAAAGCTCCTGAGCCGCAGCCAATACGCAGCAGGGCACTCGACGCCTTTAGCAACGTGCTGGCTCGCTTGGGAGCAGGCACTCCGAACCTGCTGGAAGGCACGGAGTACAGTCTGCAGCGCATGTCGCGTGATTTTAATACTTTAAATGCTCTCTATCGCGAGAGCTGGATTGTCCGTCGCATCATCGACGTTATCCCGGCGGACATGCTCAAAAACTGGATAACGATTACCAGCGGCCTGGACCCCGATGTAGAGAAGCGGCTCAGTCTTACTCTACGCCGCACTCAGCTCATAGATAAGCTGAAGCGCGGCATGCAGTGGGGCAGGCTCTATGGTGGTGCGTTAGGCGTGATGCTAGTCAAGCACCAAGGCTACGACCTTAGTCAGGCGCTGCAGCTTGACTGGATAATGCCAGGCGATTTCGCAGGGCTGCTCATTTTCGACCGGTGGAACGGAGTTAACCCATCCAGCGAACTCATCGAAGATATTAGTGATCCTGATTATGGTTATCCGAAATATTACACTGTGACTGATCCTGCCGGTGGCGGCTCCGTAAAGATTCATCATAGCAGGGTAATTCGCTTCACTGGCAATACGCTTCCGTTCTGGGAGGAAATCGCAGAGATGCAGTGGGGAGCTTCTGTCGTTGAGTCAATTTTTGATGAGCTGCGTAAGCGTGACAATGTGAGCTGGAACATTGCGCAGTTGACCTTCATGGCGAATATCCGCGTGCTGAAAATGCAGGACTTAGGTCAGCTTCTGGCGGCAACGGACAACGAGTCGCAGGCGGAGCTGCTACGAACGCTGGAAGCGCAGAACATGCTGCTAAACAATATGGGGATGCAGGTCATGGATGCTGCAGATGGTCTGGAAACGCATCAATACACTTTCGGTGGTCTTGCTGATTGCTATCAGCAGTTTATTATGGACATCAGCGGCGCTGCTGAAATTCCGGTGACGCGCCTTTTCGGGCGCTCTCCCTCCGGTCTTAACGCTACAGGCGAGAGTGACCTGCAGAACTACTACGACATGATAGCTGAGAAGCAGGAGTCTTATCTGCGCCCTATCCTGAACAAAGTGCTCCCGCCGTTCATTATCTCGACGCTAGGCAGCCTGCCGGACGACTTTGATTTTGAATTTGATCCAGTCGCAGAGCCGAGTGACAAAGAACGCGCTGACCTTGCCAAGTGTGGCACAGACAATGTTGTAGCTGCTTACAATGCCGGTCTTATCTCACAGCGCACTGCCCTGAAGGAGCTGAAGCAGCAGAGCGAGCGCACCGGTGTCTGGACGAACATCACCGATGAGGATATCGAGCGCGCGTCCGACTCTGTGGAGCCGCCGGGCGAGATGGGCGGAATGTTTGGCGGCGAAGAACCGATTGAACCACAGGTGTCTGCTTCTGTTAGGCAAGTGAAAAGTGCAGATGCTGCTTTCTGGAGTGAGGCTGATGATTTTAATTCACATCATAGTCCTGAGAATGGACGATTTTGTGAAGCCGATGGTGTTGGCGGTGGGGCTGGAAAAACAAATAACTTGCAAGAAAGCAAAAAGAATGGTACAATCAACACCAAAGAAACAATAGCTCCAGAATGGTTTATTAAACAGAACAGGCCATTATTGATGAATGCGGAAATTAAGCAGTTAGGATATGTGCGTTGGATAAGTAAACATGTTTTTGACCGTATGTGGGAGCGTGGAATAAATGCGGAAGAAATAAAGGATACCATCAAAAATGGAGAGAGAGCTGTTGATAATCAATACGGAGGTTATATTTACTCTTCAAACGGGATAAAAGTTTGTGTTACTAAGAGTGGAGGCTTAAAAACGGTTATCAATAAGTCTACACAAAATTTTAAAACTTCTCTCGGAGCAATATTGTTGGAGGCAAAAAATGCTAAAAAAACTAATTGAATTCTTTGAACGGGAAACAGGCGTGACTATTGAAGAAGCGTATAATTTATCGCCAGAAGAACAAGAAGCAATTTTTGACAAAATGGTGGAAATTGAACTTGAAGAACTCAGGGATGTAAATGATGAGAACGCTCCAATAAGTGAGCGTTGTGCTTTAGCTTGTAAATGGCAAGATATCATGAATGGTTCGAAAATTTAAATCCTTAAGCGTAGTTAGAAGTTTTCTAGCTGCGCTTTTTTTGTTGGAGTAATAAAATGAAAAAATTTAAAATGCCGCGAGTCATTGAGCGCTCTTATGCCAGCGCCATTGACCGCCTGATGCAAGGACTGAAGCGTGAGTTATCTCACGTTGCCAGTCCTTTTTTTATTGCTGACATAATGCGTCGGCTGGCACGTTCTCCGACTTTTATTCGTGCCTGCGACCAAATCGCGCGCTCGATGGCTACGCATCTGTTCCGCGACGGGCATAAGACGTGGCGTGCCGCAGCAGCTGAGGGCAGCAAGGGGCGAATCATCCGCACCGCTCTACAGCGCGAGCTTGCCTCACCACGCGTCGCGAAAGTGTACGAGGGTATAATCAGTCGCAACGCTGAATTAATCCGCTCTATGCCGCTCACGCTGGCTGACAGGGTGGCTCATAAGGTTGCTAAAGGTTATGAGCAAGGCTTGCGACCGGAGGCAATGATAGACGATATGCTCAAGGAGTACCCGCAAATGACCGAAGCTCATGCAAGGCTCATAGCCCGCACGGAAACGTCTAAAGCCAGCACGGCTCTGACGCAGGTGCGTGCTGCTGAGGCAGGGCTTGATTGGTACGTCTGGCGTACAAGCGAGGACTCTCGTGTGCGTTCCGCTCATGCTCATATGGATGGCGTGATTATCCCGTGGAGCGAGGCACCGGCGCCGGAGTTGCTAAACCATGAGAAGTCGCAGGGGAATTACCATGCGGGAAATATTTACAATTGCCGCTGCTATCCTGAACCGCTTATCAGGTTTGACCAGGTGGCGTGGCCTGCAAAGGTGTACCGCAACGGCAAAATCGAGCGCATGGGCATAAAACAATTTAAGAAATTATTACCTGGAGGTGAGCTATGAGCAAGGCATATTTTGGCTCACGAATCTCCGACCACATCCTCAAAACGCCGGAGGGCTTCTTGATCTGTAAGGACGTTCCTATTGCTCGTACCGGTACGCAGCAGTATCGAGGCTGCGAGTTCGGCGGTCCGGTCGCTGATGGCATTTATAATGTTCAGCGTCCTGAAGCTGAAGTCTTTGACCGTGCTGCCGTGGCAAGCTTTGAAGGCAAGCCAGTATGCGATGAACATCCGGAAGAAGATGTGACTCCTGGCAATTATGGGCGGTACATGAAAGGCGTGTGCCGTGATGTGCGTCGAGGCGATGGCGATTTGAGTAATTGCCTGGTCGCTGATTTGGTTATTTACGATGCTGACCTTATCAATAAGATTGAGGCTGGCAAACGCGAGATATCTTGCGGCTATGACTGCTTGTGGAACCCGACGAGTGACTCCAGCTATGACCAGCTGGAAATCCGCGGTAACCATGTAGCGGTTGTTGATAGAGGCAGAGCGGGGCACAAGGTGGCCATCCGTGATACTGCCGACGATAAAAAAGGAGGTACAAAAATGTCTAAATCTTTGATTGGACGTATTCTGCGAGCGCTGGCTCGCGACGAATCTACTACACCGGAGGACATGGAGGCTGCCGCTAAATTGGCAGGTAGCTCTGATGCTGAGCCACGTCCTCAGCCTGCACCAGCTCCTGCTCCGGCAGCTCCCGCAGCTCCTGCAACACCTGCAACACCTGCACCTGCTGCTGTGCCGCAGCCTGACAATAAACCTGCTGCAATGGATGAGGCTACCGAGGCACGTTTTAAGAAAATTGAAGACGCGCTGGAAGCTATCAGCTCTAAACTGAATCCTGCACCGCCTGCTGCTGAGCCTAAAAAGGATGCTCTTGACGCGCTGGAGGAAGAACTCCAAAACAAAGCACCTGCTGCTGCTCCTGCTCCTGCTGGTGACGAGGACGATGTAATCGAACCGCCTGAAGATATTAATGCGCAGGATGCAGCGCCGGAAGAAGATGTTGAGGGTGAATGTGCTCCCAACGCCAAAGAAGCACGTGATGCAGCTATGGCTTTAATCAAAAATTTGAAGCCTGCAGTAGCAGCCATTCCAAATGAGGCACAGCGCAAACGTGCGGCCGACTCTCTGGCTACCCTCATCAAAGGCTCTATGCAGCAGGATGCTCAATATGGCGAGCTGATGCAGATGCGTCGTCGTAACGCTGCGAAAGACAGCCAGCCTGATGATTACGATCTGGGACGTGAAATTGCAAAAAAATATAATCCCCATTATAAAAATCGCTAAGGAGGCAAAATGATATGAGTGGTAAAGCAATTGGTATCTCTATGAATTTTGGCTACCCCGGTAACTACGCCCGCACCCCGGACGATATCGTGGCCAGCCGTCTGTTAAACGAGGCAAGCGAAGCTATCCCATTTGGTGCTGCCGTCTGCATTAAAGATGACAACACTTACGAAGCTGTTGGCGCTGCAACTACCGCTGCTGATGTCGCTGGCATTGCACTGCGTGTTGTTAAGCAGGCAGTGTCTTATGCAGAGCAAAATAAAACCGAGTATCAGCCCGGTCAGTATATGTCTGTGCTGGAGCGTGGTGCTGCTACTGTTGTATGTAATGTTGGCACTCCGAAAGCTAACGGTAAAGTTTACGTGCGCGTTAAAGCTAATACTTCTATTGCTAATGGCGTAGTTGGTGGTTTTGAAGCTGCAGCTGACAGCACTAACACCATTGAAATTCCGAATATGCGCTGGACTAGCGGCGCAATGGATGCGAATCGTGTCTGCGAGGTTACTCTGCTGACTCGTGCTTCTGCGTAATATAAGGAGGTATAAATAATATGGCAACTGGAAAATTTGGCTTTTATAGCCCGGACGCTGGTATGCGTAATCTGGGTAATTTGGCCATGCAGAATGGTGGTCGTAAAAGATTCCGCGGCTCTGCATGGGATGCTGCTGCCAGCTCTGGCATGGCGTACATTACAGGCGAACTTGAAAAGGTTGATTCTAAGCTGCGCGAACCGCTGACCAGCGTAACCTGGCAGCGCGATATTGTCGCCAAGACTGGCGGCGGCTGGGTAGAATTCACTTCTACTTTTGATGTTGACTATGCTACTTCTGGCGCAAACGCTAACAGTATCACTGCTCCCGGTGCTACTACAATCCCTGTAATGCAGGTCAACACCAGCAAGAACATGTTCAAGGTATCCACCTGGATGCACGCTATGCAGGTTCCGTTCATTGACCAGGCAAAGATGAAGCAGATTGGCCGCAATCTGGAAGATTTGCTGGATAAGGGCGTTAAACTCAACTACAACAAAACTCTTGACCTCAATGTATACAACGGCTTCAAGGAGGCAGGTACTACTGGCTTGCTGAATGACCCGAATGTTGTTACCTACACTGTTGGTAATGGCAAGGCTGGCACTGCTACGTGGAATACTAAAACTGCAGATGAGATCCTGCATGACATCAACAATGCGCTGGTTGATGCATGGGCTGCGTCTGAATACGACATGAAGGGCATGCCGAATCATATCCTGATTCCGCCTAAGCAGTATGCTTACATCACCATGCAGAAGGTTTCCGATGCTGGTAACATCTCCATCATGGAGTATTTGATGCAAAACAATATTGCTAAAGAGCAGGGCGGCTCTATCACCATTGAGCCTTGCCGTTGGTGCATCAAAGCCGGAACCGGTCAAAAAGACCTTATGATGGTTTACGTCAACGATGAGGATATGGTTAACTTTGATTTGACTGTGCCTATCACCCGCGCGTATACTCAACCGTCTGTTGAGCGTGCCGCCATCCTGACTTTGTTTGCAGCGCAAATCGGCCAGGTTAAATTCATGTATTACCAACCTGTCGCATACCACATCGGTATCTGATTAGGCAATATTCTAGCCAGGCGTTTATCGTCTGGCTTTTTTATTTGAGGAGGACAATCAATGGTTATTTTAACTAAAAAACGCTTTGGCTTTGTTAAGCAGGACGGAACTGAACGCATTGATGCGGAACGATTTTTGACTAAGGGTGGCATGGAAATTGAGGATGCTCCCGATTGGATTGCAACTGATCCGCTGTATGCGCTGGCTGTTGAATCTGGCGACCTTGTGCCGGTCAATGGTAAAACTCCGAAGGCTGAGGCAGAAGCTGTTGCCAAAGCCAAGCAAAGCAAAGCGGAGAATAAAAGCGAATAAGGAGGTGCATTATGTACCATCCGTTGATTGCGCAGGCGAGCAATATCAAAACGCAGGAGAATCCTGTTTATGCTAAAAAGGATTTTTTGGAGCTTTATCCGCAGTTTACTGATAAACTGCCGGATGTTGTGCTGGAAAGCTTTTTGCAGCTAGGGCAGGATTGCGTTTCTAAGCAGCGCTACGGCAAGATGTGGCAGCACTGCATCGGCCTGTTCGTAGCTCATATGTGTACGCTGTACATGCAGAGCGCTGCTGACGCAGAATCGCCTGCTGCAGATGTCCTTGCCGCAGCTCAGGCCGCTGGTGTGGTTACGAGTGAGTCCGCTGATGGCGTGTCTTATTCCATGGATACGTCCGCGCTTTCACAGGACCTTGCTGGTTGGGCTGCTTTTCGTTTGACCGCGTTTGGCGTGCAGTTTGCTACCTTAGCTCGACTTGTGGGCAAGGGAGGCATGTATGTATGGTGAGCGTAAAAACTTCCCATAGAACGGTCAGCGGCGGCCTACAGGGGCTTATGGACAGAGTACAAGCTTTGAACCGTGTTAATAAGCTCTATGTGGGTATCCCGCAGGAGAAAACATCTCGTGGCGATGAGCCTATCAATAATGCGAGCCTGCTGTACATCCATACGCATGGCATCCGGCGCAAGTCCATGCGTGAGGAAATGCAGGGCTATATGGATCAGGGCATGGAGTACAGCCTGGCTTATCAGTTGTATGTCCAAACACACGGTTCGCCGCTATGGCACGCTCCGCCACGTCCTGTGATTGAACCGGCTATCGCCAAGCACCATCGCAAAATTGCAGAAGAATACGCTAAGGCTGTAAAGGCTGCTATGACTGGCGATGGAAGCAGGGCTGATGCTTTTATTAAACGCACAGGCCTGTTGGCGCAGAACATCTGCCGCAAATGGTTTACGGATGCCGAGAATGGCTGGCCGCCCAACTCCCCGAAAACCATAGATAAAAAGACCAAAGGCAAGGGCGGCAAAACTAATCCGCTGATTGATACCGGTGCCTTGCGTAAGGCTATTGTTTATGTGGTAAGGAGTGATTGACGTGGTTAATGTTGGCAGAGTGGTGCGCAGCAAGCGTTTAGGCTGCCAGCGCATTACTGTCAAACGCTACGCTGCGAGCTGGCACGATGGAGCTTATGGTCGGGATGTAGACAATCCTATTGTGCTGCAGGTGGCAGCGATTGTCACCGTTGCCCAGCCTAAAGATTTGCAGTTATTGCCTGAAGGTGACCGCGTCACCGGGGCAATGAAATTTTTGACGAACGTGGAGCTGCACGCGACTAATGGCGAAGCTATCAGCGATGAGCTGGAATGGCGCGGAGCACGCTACAAAATCCTCACTGTTACGCCTGATATTGATTATGGATTTTACCGCTCTATCGGGACGCGATTGGACGGTGATGGAGTTGGTTAAAAATATTGCTGAATTTGAATCTTTAATGTGGGCGGAGCTGATGGACATCCTCGGGCATGATGCTAAGACAATACCGCCGCCTGTACGCCGCTCCTGGCCAACGGACGGAGGCCCCGACTGGAAGCTTACAGACAACGTGGTCTTTATGCAGTGTACCGAGGCGGCCGAGGACATCATGCAGCCGATTGATGAGCGTTGGCAGTCTGAAGGACGTGATTTTTTGCGTGAGAGTGCAAGCACACGTACTATCCAGCTACGCCTGAATTCTTACGGTCCTGCCTGCTATGAATCGCTGCTTAAGCTACGCCTTGAGCTGCTGCTTGGCCGACCGAAGCTCAAAAAACAAAAAATTTATATTATTCCCGGCAAGGATTCCATCCAATATGCGCCTGAATTATTTCAGGGGCGTTGGTGGAAGCGCGCCGATTTGACTTTATATTTTAATGTACTGATCAGCGTTGAATCTATCGTGAAAGCAATTGAAGAAGTCAACGTTACGATTAAAGCAAACGAGCCTGGTACGAGTGATGTTATCCTTGAGCCAGGTGAAATTATTATTAAGAAAGGGTGATTTAGTTGGCTTATAAATTGGACTTATCTCCGATTGTCGACGTGGTTATCAACCTGTCTGCTAAGGCTGCTGCTCGCAAGGGCTTTAACCTTGGCCTGATTATTGGCAAGTCTGAGGTTATTCCGGCGAATGAAAGGGTACGTATTTATACAAGCGCTGCTCAAATGCTGACTGACGGGTTTGTGGAAACGTCTGCAGAATATAAGGCTGCTCAGCTTTATTTTGCTGCTACGACCAGCCCTCGCAAGCTGGCGGTGGGCGTAAAGCTGGTAGCAGACGAGAACTTAACTGCTACGCTGGAGGCTTGCCGTGCTGCTAACTCTCAGTGGTGGCCATTTACTTATCTGGGTGCTAAAGACGTGGATATCAAAGATTGTGCTGCATGGTGCGAGAACGCTGTGCCTGACAGCGTGTATATGTATACTACTGCTGATAAAAGTGTACTTGATGCATCTGGTGATGCGAAGAGCATTTTTAAGGCTTTGCAGGATAAAAACTACCGTCGCAGCTTTGGTCAGTATTGTGGTGACACGGATACTCCCGATGCTGTTGCAGCTACTATGGGCTACGCGATGGGCGCTAACCGTGGTCTTGCCGGTGATGCGTTTACGCTGGCGTATAAAACTCTGCCCGGCGTAAAAACAGATGACCTGTCTGAATCTCAGGTAACCCATGTGTGTGGTAGCTATGAATCTACAGGCCATAACGGTAATGTATATATTACCCGTGGCGAGGAATACGATGTTTTGCAGCAGGGCTATATGGCTGATGGCACGAGCTTTGATGAAGTGCTGTATCTTGATATGCTGCGTAATGACATTACTCTTAATGTCATGGACCTGCTGTATCAGCGCCGCAAATTGCCGCAGACTGAAGCTGGCGTTACCAGCATTATTAATGTTATCAATGATGCTTGCCGTAAATATGTAAAGTTAGGCTTTATCGCTCCGGGCAAGTGGAACGGTGCCGAGTGCCTGAATCTGCAGACAGGTGATTACCTGCCTGATGGCTATCTGGTGCAGAGCGAGCCTATTGACGAACAGTCTCAGGCTGACCGTGACAAGCGCAAGGCTCCACCGATTTATGTATGTTGCAAGCTGGCTGGTTCAATTGAATTTATTACCATCCAGGTTAATGTTAACCGCTAAGGAGGCTATCTGAATGGAATTAACTACTTACAGTTTTGCTGATCTGGCTGGCTCTATTAATCATCCGACGTTTGGCTCTTACCTGTTTGATGGTACTGGCGTTGGCTCTGTAACCGTTGCTAAGGCCACCGACCGCACTGCTCATGATATTGCTGCAGATGGCTCTGTAATGGTATCTAAGATTGCGGGCAATAATGGCACCGTAACCATTGAATGTCAACAGACCTCTGCTATTCACAAATGGCTGAGCGCCTGGTTTAACGCGCTGTGGCAACTGCCGACAAGTGAATGGGCAAGCACCAGCATGACGCTGCGTAATACCGCGACAGGTACACGCCATATTATTTCCGGTATCTCTCCCCAAAAAGAGCCGGATACTCCGTACCAGAGCCAAGGCCAGCGTGTATCTTGGACGCTGATGTGTGCCGAGGTTACTAATCTTCCGATTTGATGGAGGTCTGAATCATGCTTAAACAAAAAACACAAGTTGTGGAGGTGGCTGGTAAATCCTATCAGCTCACCAAGATGGACGCACGCACAGGCAGCTATGTTGCTTTTAAGGTTGCGGGCGTGCTGGCTCCCTCAGGCGGTAAAGCAGCCGAGATGGCTGCTGCCCTCATGGGTATGCCACGCAAAGATTTTGACGAGCTGCAATCTCTGCTGCTGCGTACTGTTAACCGCTTAGTTGATAACGGCAACGGTCAGCAGCTCCCTGAACCTGTCTTGACAGCTAAGGGTGATTTTGTTGACGAGGCTCTGGCGTATGATGCTGCCAGCGTTATCCAGCTGACTGTCCATGCGCTTATTTTCAACGTCGGAGGTTTTTTCACCGCAGCCGGGTTGAATCTCCCGGCAGAATTGACGGGCAAACCTACGAGCCGATGAGTTATCCGACGCTTGATGCTTTCGCCTTTGCTCCTGTTGCTGCAGGGCTTTGGCGGCAGCACGAGCTGAGTGATGGCACGTATGATTTTGATGATTTGCTGGACGCTCACGAACTGTTGGCGGTCAAGGCGGAAAACGCACGGCGGATGCAAGACGCCATGAGAAAGGAGTAGGCTGATGAGCAATATATTAGAAGAATATCTTGTCCGCATCGGTGCAGAAGTCGACAAGGACGCTTTTGCCGGAGCTGCGAAAGCTATCAATAATCTATCCAGTATGCTCGGGAAATTAGGCTCTATCCTTAAATATGGCGCTATCTTTGCAGGGCTGGCAAAGGTTACGGAAGCTGTCATTGATAACATTAAGGCTGTGGCCAGCGCAGATTTGGAATATCAAAAGCTGGCGCAGTCCATGTGGGTGACAAAAGACACAGCTAAAACCTTGAGTGTGGTCCTGAAAACCATGGGCGCGTCGCAGGAAGATGTGGCGTGGGTGCCGGAGCTGCGTGAGCAGTTTTTCCGTCTGCGTCAGGAGATGGCAGAGCTGTCTACTCCTGCAGATGCTTACGGACAGTTAGCCTGGATCCGTGAGATTGGTTATGACGTGCAAAGTCTGCAGCTCAAATTAAAAATGTTTAAGGAATGGGTGGTCTATTACCTTATCAAAGAGCTGCAGCCCTACATCAAAGAGTTTCAGGAGTTTATCCGCTGGCTCAATGCTAAATTTGGCAAAAGCTTGCCTGCACTGGCACGTAAGGTCGCCAGCGTGCTGGCGAGTGTTGTGCGTGTAGCAATGTCGCTGGTCAAGGCTCTAAAATGGCTATTTGAAGGCATTTATAATTTTATTGACGCGCTGCCAAGTAAAACAAAGGCTTTAGTAGCTGTGTTTGCCGTCGTGGGTGCTGCCATCATGGCAGGGCCGTTTGGTTTGATGATGATGGCCATCGGCACTGCACTCATCATGCTGGAGGACTTTTTTGGTTATCTTGAGGGACGCGAATCATCAGAAACATTGAAACCGCTCTGGAAATGGCTCACTGATGAGAATAATCCGCTGCGTCGTCTTATTGAAAAGCTTAAGGAAGGCATTGCGTTTATCCTTGAGAAACTCACGGAGCTATTTGAAAAAGTCTTTACGGAAGAACGCCAGGAAAAGCTCAAAAAGACTGTAGCTAATATTGCTAAGGGTGTTGCTGAAATTGCCGAAGGTCTGGCGACGATTGTCGAGAGTATTTTTGGCAAGAAGTATCCTGTTGTGAAGAAATTCTGGGACTTCTTCTTGACTGCTGTTGGTAAAGTTGTAGATAAGGTGCTCACGCTGACCAATAGTATGGGACATCTTATGCGTGCTTTGGGTAAAGCTATGCAGGGCGATTTCAAGGGAGCGCGTGAGGAATTTATCAATGCAGGTGCGGATGAAAATGCAACAGGCGAGCGGTCTAAATATATCCAGCAAAAGCTTATGTCGATGGGCTTCACTGCTTCTGCTGCCGCTGGCGTTGTAGGAAACCTTGTCCAGGAATCTGGTTTGCGCACGGATGCTATCGGTGATAATGGCACATCCGGTGGTTTGGCTCAATGGCACAATGAACGCTTAGATGCTCTTAAGCGTTTTGCTGCTGCGCGTGGTAAAAAGTGGACTGACCTTGACACGCAGATTGAATTTTTAGCAGAAGAAATGAGCACGTCCTACGCTGATACTTATGCTAAAATGCAAAGCGCTGAATTGCCGGAGATAGCCGGGCAGATCATGACGGACGAATATGAAATCCCTGATCCTGCATCTGCTAATTATGCTCAACGTCAAGCTAATGCTCGTGCTGCCTATGAAGCTATGCAGTCTGGCAACAAACAAGCGGATGATTATCACGGTGGCGGTGGCGGCGGGTATAACAGCCTTGTTGCTCCTACGAGCTATGCTGCAGGTTATGCTGCTGGTGGTACTGCCGGTCTTATGCCAATGGCGAACAGTACGGCAAATTATAACGGTGGAGTTGTAAATGTTGGCGGCATCGTGGTTAATTGTGGGAACGTAAGTGATCCGCAGGGCGTTGCTAAGGCTGTGGAAGGAACGATGGAAGATTTTGCCCAGCGTCTGGCAGCGCATAACGGAGGGACGGTGTTTGTATGAGCTTAATGGGTACAATGAACACTTTAAATGGTATCTGGGGCGCTAATAATCTGGTTGCTAAGCTCACGGGCAATAAATCATTTAAGACTAATGATGGTTATAGTCCATCTGTTTGGGGCAGTGGGCTAGGAGCACAACAGGTTCTTATGGTTAAAACGAACATTGGTGGCTATTTTTTTGATGCTGTTTTTAGCGTTGATACTGAACATAGCCTGACGGTTACCCAGCATCCTGTGCAGACTGGCGCAAATATCAGCGACCATGCTTTTGTAAATCCTATCCGTATGACGATGCAGATTGGCGTATCTGATGCCATGGCTTATCGTACTGGTGCTGATTATGGCGGGGATGGCGGCACAAAATCTGTACAGGCCTATCGCTTACTCTGCAAGCTGCAGGAACTGCGTATACCTATGCAGGTTGTTACGCGTCTGAACACGTACCAGAATATGCTTATTGAGAGCATTGATGTGAGCGATGATGTGTCGACGCTATGCGCGCTCAAAGCTACGATTAATCTTGTGCAGGTGCTGGTGGTTAATGTTGGAACCGAAAAGGTTTCCGCGCGTCAGTGGACTACAGGTGCACAGCGCAAATCGCAGGAAGTGCAGCCTAAAGGCGACAACAGTACGATTTTGCGCAAAGTAGAAAAGGGCACAGGTCTGGAGGTGAAGTGGTAATGAGCTATTATGAAATACCATTAACTACCACGCCTTTCGATCAGAAGACTTTTAAGCTGACGCTGGATGGCGAGCGTAACATCAACATCCTGCTGAAGCTACTCTATTATGATTTGTACGAGTTGTGGGTGGCTGATGTCTGCGACAATAGCACAGGCGAAGAGTTGATTACAGGCATGCCGCTGGTGCCTGGCATTGATTTGCTAGGTCAGTACGATTACCTGAATATTGGCAGCGCTCAAATCGTGGCTGTTGGGCCTACCACGCAGGAGCAGCCTGATAATGAGACACTAGGCTCAGCCTGGGTGCTTTTGTGGGGTGATGGCTCATGAGCAGTTATCTGTGGATGCGCAAATGGAAAATCTTCGTAGTTGATGCTCAGGACAAAGAGGCCTTAAACGTGTCTGACCTGCATGTGAAGTTTACGGTCAAAAAATCTCGGGAAATAAACAATTACTCAACTGTGGAGATTTACAATCTTACTGCTGCAACAGAGCAGAAAATCCTTAAGGAAGGCGACCGTATCATCATTGAAGCCGGTTATGAGGGCTATCTGACTACATCTGCAGATGGGACGATACAAGAAATCAAAGACTCCGAAGGTAATACCCACGAGAAACAGTACGGAGTTATCTTTGACGGTAAAATTATTTATCCATCCCGGCGCAAGGAGAATAATACGGACTACGTGCTGTCGCTCTTATGCGTGGACGGCGCTAATGTGCTTGCTAAAAATTTTATTGCCAAAACTTTAAACAAGGGCGTAAACCAACGTCAGATTTTGGATGCGGTCTGCGAAAAGTCAAAAACCAAAATACCTACGAATAGTATTACTCAGGGCCTATCCGGGCAAAAACTGCCGCGAGGTAAGGTTATTTTTGGCGAGCCAAAAGACTATATTTCTGATATTGCCCGAGGTAACGGTGCGAGCTATTGGGTGAACGATGGCAAGCTGAACATGATTAAGCTTGCCGACGCTGCCAAGGATGAAGCCATCGTGCAAACGCCTACAACCGGTCTTGTCGGTATGCCGACGCAGACACAGTATGGCGCAAATTTTAAGCTGCTGCTGAATCCTGCTGTACAGATGTGGTCCTTGGTGCAGCTTAAAAATAGCGAGATTGCGGAAGCGCAGGTTACGCCAGGGCAGGCACAGATGCCGCTTGATGAAGAGTGGATCTATCAGGTAATCGAGCTGACGCATACTGGTGATACGATGGGTAATGATTGGTATACGTCCTGTACGGCTGTTTCTCGTTATGGTAAGGGCGTTCTGCCTGCCCTCATGGCCAACAATTCGCAGAATCCGAACGGAGTGTGATTATTATGATTGATTTGAATTTGCGCACGCCGAACGTCGAACGGCAGGGAGAATTGGATGCTCGTGCCGCTGCAATCAAGACGCGCGTGTGCATGCCTGGCATTATCCAAAGCTTTGACGCGGCCGCTCAGACTGTTACTGTGAAACCAGCGCTGCGAGAAAAAATGCTTGCAGACGGTGATGAATCATGGATAGATATTCCTTTGCTGGTCGACGTGCCTATTGTCGTGCCACGCGCCGGAGGTTATGCGCTGACGCTACCTATCCAGGCAGGCGATGAATGCCTTGTTGTGTTTGGCGATATGTGCATGGATGGCTGGTGGCAGAGCGGAGGCGTGCAAAATCAAGTTGAATGTCGCAGGCATGACCTATCTGATGGCTTTGCTATTATCGGCGTGTGGTCGCAGCCTAGAGTAATCCCCGGCTACAGCACAGGCTCTGCTCAGCTACGCAATGATGCAGGCAGTGCTTACGTAGAGCTTGCCGGAGATACGATTAACATCGTAGGCGGTACGGTCAACATTAAAGCAGGGCGGGTGAATATCAATGAGTAATGCAACGCGTTTAGGCGATTTGGATACCGGTCATGATGCCTGTGCTCCGACAGCACTCGTATCGGCCAGCCCTAACGTATATATCAACGGCCGCGCTGCAGGACGCGTGGGCGACAGTTATGCGCCGCATGGGTGTGTAGCACATCCGACGCATAGCGGTACGATTGCCAGTGGGAGTGCCAGTGTTTATATTAACGGCAAGGCTGCAGGGCGCATTGGTGATCCCGTGAGCTGTGGCGGTACTGTGGCCGAAGGCAGCAGTAATGTGTTTATTGGAGGCTGATATGCAGGTTAGACGTTTAGACGACAATTGGGATTACTGCTTTGGCCGTGGCTCTCAAAATTACATCAGCGGCGTTGAAGCTGTCGGGCAGGCGATAAAGCAACGCCTGCTCTTGCTTTATGCTGAATGGTGGGAAGATTTAAAAGATGGGCTGCCGTTGTGGGAGCAGATTTTAGGCACATCTGGCAGTGATGAAAACAGGCAGGCCGTTGACATTATTATCCGTGACCGTATAAGCGGCACGGAAGGCGTGCAGTCTGTCACGTCTTTTGAATCATCTTACGAACGCAGACATTATAAATTTACGGCAACTGTAGAGACTATCTATGGCTCGTTGACTATTAGTAGTGAGGAGGTGCAGATGTGACGTATTTTAAGCCTTATGTTGATAGTACGGGACTGCATATCCCTACCTACAACGATATTTTAGAGGATATGATTGCTGCAATGAAGCAAATCTACGGTGATGATATCTATCTGGACAACAGCTCGCCTGATTACCAGCTGCTGTCTATTTTTGCTCTTAAGCAAAGCGATACGCTTCAGGCTATGGCTTATGCCTACAATGCGCGCTCCCCTGAAACGGCTATCGGTGCGTCGCTGGACAGCGTGGTAAAGCTGAATGGTATCAAGCGCAAGGCTGCCAGCCAGAGTACGTGCCAGGTAAAAATCACCGGCACGCCGTTTACACAAATCGTTGACGGTGCTGTGCGTGATCGCGCTGGCCTGACATGGGACCTGCCATCAAGCGTAGTTATTGATTCCAGCGGTATAACGTACACTGTTGCTACATGCCGCACTGCCGGAGCTGTGAGCGCTCTGGCTGGCGATATTAGCCAAATTGAAACGCCGACTTACGGCTGGGTGTCTGTAACGAATGAAGTTGCTGCTGTGCTGGGTAATGCGCAGGAGACCGATGCGCAGCTGCGTGAACGCCAGACTATCAGCACTGCGAATCCGTCGCAGACTATGCTGGACGGAACGAAGGGCGCGATTGCTGCTCTAAAAAATGTTGCCCGCTACGCTGTGTACGAGAATGATACCAACGTTAGCTCTGTAACGGATGATAATCCGTATGGACTGCCAGCTCACTCCGTGACCTGTGTGGTCGAGGGAGGGACGGATGAGGATGTGGCGGAAGCTATATTTTTGCATAAGGGCATCGGCTGCTATACGCACGGCGATGTTGAAGTGCAGTATACGGACCAAAACGATTATATAAACCGTGTGCGGTTTTTCCGTCCTGTCTATAAGGATATTTTTATTAAAGTCGTGCTTAAAAAATATACAGGCTATATCTCCACTATGACTGTCAAAGTCCGCGAGGCTGTTTATAGTTATCTGGCCGCGCTGACGATTGGCAGTGACGTGTCTGCGTCGGTGTTGAGCAATATCATTACCGATTGTAATCCCTCACTCACCAAGCCTATCTTTGGTATCAAAGAACTGAAGTTGGGGCTTAGCAAATCGTCTATGGCAGCGCAGGACATTGATATCGGTTTTAAGGAAATTCCGAATCCTGCGTATGCGAACATTGAGGTGACGCTGGAATGATGCAGAATCTTGATTATTATAAGCGCCTGGTTACGAGCGAATATCGCCACAGCCCACGCTTTACGGCGATGGTACAAAAGCTGCTTAACTATGGTCTGGAAGTCGACGAAAGCATAAATAATATGATTGTGGCGTTTGAGGTGGACAATGCTAGTACGGCGCAGCTGGATATTTTAGGGCAGATTGTTGGTGTAGGCCGCCAACTTAAATTTGAGCCGTCTGCTGCTGCCATTGGTGAGGTTATTTGTCCATCGCCGGCAGAAATGGCAAGCGGTGAGGTCTATCCGATAATTTATACGCCTACTCCTGACAAATTGGCGAGCACGCCTATGCTCACAGGTTATCCGCCAGCGGAAATGGGCGAGGGTAATCTGCTGGACGACGAAGTTTTCAGGTTGATGATTAAGGCCCGCATTATCCAGAATACCTGGAAGGGCACAATTGGTGAGCTGTACGATTTGTGGGACGCTGTCATGGGCGCTAATAAAAAACTGTCCATTGAGGACTTGCAGGATATGAGCTACAACATTGTGCTGCAGGGCGATTACACGCAGCTCGAGGAAGAGCTTATAATACATGCCTACGTTATCCCAAAGCCGGAAGGCGTGCGTATCAATGTGCTGACGTTTGTATCGACAGACGGCTTGCCTTTGTTTAGCTATGATTATAATACTATGCGTTACAGTGGCTATGAGAGCCATTGGGCGGAAGCAGAAAAGGGGAATTGATAAATGGCTAGTAGTAATTTTAAGGTTTTTGCTGAAGCCGTGGCAGCGCTGAATGTTGTGAGCGACGCAGAGTATGCTACGGATACACAGCGCATTAACGGCGTTGTGCCCGGTCTTGCTTCGGCGGCGCTGCATAACAAATTATACAAGCAGGCCACGATTATGGCTGCTGCGCTGGCGCAGGTGCTCGTGGAACAGGGGCAGGACGCTTTGGACAGCGATTACGCAGGCCTTGTTGCTTCAATCAAAAAAACATTCATGCTGTCGCTGAATGGCGAGAAACCGGATGCTAAAGGCAATCTGCAGAAGAATTTTGTATATAGTGTCGAGGGGAGAACTCCAGACAAAAACGGTAATGTTGCTCTGGATATTGATTATCTGAACGCGATGAGCTTTGTTGGCTCGGTGGTTATTACTAAAGATAATATCAATCCGGGCACGAAGCTAGGTGGTACGTGGCAGCTGCTGCAAAGCGGCCGATATATCCGCACTGCTGGTGATGGTTATGCTGGCGGTTCTCTGGGTGGCAGTGATGGCTTTGTGCTTACGCAGAAACAACTGCCTGCACATAGTCATGAAGCTACAATTTATGGTGCTGGCAATCATAAGCATGATATCTATGTCAGCAATTGGCAAACCCATGGCGGCAGTGGTGGTGCAGGATATCAAGCTCATGAGCGCCGCTGGGGCGCAACTGAAGAGGCTGGAAATCACTCGCATCAAATATCCATCCAATCTACTGGCAACGGAGAAAAAGTAACTTTTGAGCCGTCTTATCTGTGTTTATATTTTTGGGTGCGTACTGCGTGAGGTGAAGTAAATAATGAGTAATGCAAGAATACAGTTTAGCCTTGCGAGCGAGGATGTGTGGGACGCTTATAATCCTCAATTAAAGGAAGGAGAAATCGTCACTGTCTTAAAGGCTAACAAAAAAGTTAAATTGGTGCAGGGCAAAGTCGGCGGCTCAACGTACAGTGAGAGCACTGTGATTTGGGACGAGGACACCGCAGAAACAACCATGAGCCGTGCGGAGGCTGCTGCTGTCACTGCGACGGCACAGGCGAATGCTGCTAGCGGTAGTGCATCAAAAGCTGCTGCATCTCAAGCAGCTGCAGCAACGTCTGCAACGAATGCTAAAGCAAGTGAGAACGCTGCGGCTAACAGCGAAACCAATGCCAAAGCATCAGCGACTGCTGCTAAAAACAGTGCCACGTCTGCTGCGTCCTCTGCATCAACCGCAAGCACGCAGGCTGGTAAGGCTGCTGATAGTGCGACTGCCGCTGCCGGAAGTGCTACGCAGGCTGATACATTTGCAACAACGGCGACGGATAAAGCCACCGCTGCCGACAAGAGTGCCACCGCTGCCGACAAGAGTGCCACCGCTGCCGCTGCATCAGCTGTAACCGCCAGCGACAAAGCGAGCGAAGCTGCTACGTCTGCGACGAATGCAGCGGTTAGTGCAACGAGTGCTGCTGGCGCTGCTGAGGAAGCGCAGGGACTTATCAGTAAAGCGGAGTACGGCTTTTTGCAACGCAACACAGCCTACAAAGTAGGTGACATTGCCTATACTACGCAGTTACCAGCAGGTTACTACTTAGAGTGCGTAACCGCAGGAACTACGGGCAATACTGAGCCTAGCATTAGCGTGGAATCAGAAAACGTCAATGACGGTACAGTAAAATGGGGCGTAAAGAATATACAAGACGCTAGCAAATTAGGCTTACCTGTAGGTTTTGAAACATTTACAACGAATCCCAATATCCCTGCTGGATGGCTCCCATTACTAGGTGGTGAGTACAGTCGCACAGCCTACTCTGACCTTTGGGCATGGGTGCAGACACAGGCAGGCTATTTGCTGGAAGAATCAGCATGGCAAGCTAAGGCTACTGCTAATGGTGGCAATGTGCCTTTTTATAGTAAGGGTAATGGTTCTACTACATTCCGTGTGCCTGCGCTGAAATGCTGGGTAAAGGGTGCAAACGGAATTGAAGAAGTTGGTAGTTATCTAAGTGCTGGATTGCCGAATATTATAGGTACATTATTAGGTAGTGGTTCATATAGTATCAATAATGAAACTTACTTTACAGGGGCATTTGCATACGCTAATGCTGTGACATCTAAAACCTATGGTGCTGATGAACGTAACGAAAAATGGAATAGTGGTGCGGATTTTAAGGCATCTCGCTCATCTGATATTTATGGTGCATCTGACACTGTACAACCCCCATCCATCGTAGGCTTATGGTGTGTAAAGGCTTATGGCACTGTTACAAATGTAGGTAGCACGGATATGGCTAATATTAGCACAGGACTGGCGCAAGCAGAAACACGTATTAGCTCGTTAGAAACAAGGTTGACAAGGCCTGGTAATGCGTGGGTAGTAGAATCTTATCGCAATGGTACTGAATGGTATAGAGTATGGAGCGATGGTTGGGTAGAGCAAGGTGGTTCTGCAACATATGAAGGTCTATCCGGAACTACTATTACATTTTTCCATCCGTTTAGCGATACTAATTTTTATATGAGTATGTCAGATTACGGGGGAGGAAGTGCAAGCGTATATTACAATCACACTTCCATCAGAAATAAGGCAGCAACTAATTGCAAAATTTATGCAGGTTGCAAGGAATCTATATCTATACAATGGTATGCCTGCGGACAAGGAGCGTGATTAAATGTTAGGCACAAAAATCTATAAAACTGATATGAGCAATTACACTGATTGTGCTATTTGGTGCAATGCTAATAATGCTACGATTGAAGATAAGGGTGATTACTACGAAGTGGTTCCCTTACCGCTGCCGACTTTGGAGGAATTTAAGACTGCCAAAATCGCAGAGCTTAAGGCTGAGCGTGACAGCAAAGAGGTAGAGCCTATTACCTATAACGGTAACAGATATGATTACGATGACAAAGCGAGGGAGCGTATCAACGCCGCTATCATAGCTCTTGATGTACAGGGAGCTGACGCGTCCATTGATTGGACTACAGCAGATAACCAAGATGTTAAAGTGACAGCCAATGATTTGCGCATGGTTATCGCCGCTGTTGCTGTGCGCAGTAATACACTGCACACAGCGTATAGAGCCGCTAAGGCGCAGGTTGAAGCTGCAGGCACGGCCGAAGAAGTAAGAGCTATTTGTATGGAATAATTTTTTTAGGAGGTTCGGATATGGCAAGAAGTGTCGGTATAAACGTATTTCTCCTCAATCCCATATACAGCAAATCATCCACCGTTCAGCCACCAGCCTACATCGTGAGGTTTTATAGGAGGACAACGTAATTTTTTGTGAGGTGATGTAATGCCAAAATTCAAACGGTATTTGTTGCTTGCTGCCAGAATGTTTGACCATAATCGTATAGATTTAAGTCCTTTGCGGCGTGCAGCTAGTATTATTACAGACTATAGCCCTGACCAGCCTAGAGGGCAGCCTGATAATGCAGGGCAGTTTGTAAAGGTTGGTGGTGCTACAAAATCTGAAAAAAATACCAAGCAGGAAGCCCAAAAGCCGTTGCAAAAAGACCGGCGTAGAGGTAAACTAGTAGCAGGTGGTGAATGTACACTTGCTGTACCTGGCTTTGGAACGGCAGAAGAACTTGATGATCATTGGGAACGCCATGGTGAACAGTATCCGGGATGGAGTAAAGAGGATTACTGTAACCATGCGGTATGGCTTGCCGAACAAGCTCCTAAAACAGGCGGCATCCGTGGTTACGAAATTGGCAAAAACATTGTGGTTCGCTATGACCCGTACAACAACGACTATGTAAAAGCTGATGTTTTTACTGGAGTTGTTACTATGTTTAAGCCTACGAAGAAAACTATTTACTATGAAGTGTGGAGAAAGGCTGAGGGAAACAAAAAATGAAACACTTATGTCCTGTTTGTGGTCAATATGAATTTACGAGACGCAGTGCAAATCCACTTGATTGTTGCTTCTTAGGCTGCAAAGTATGTGGATGGATTGATGACGCAGTGTTGGAATTGGAGCCAGATTTCGATGGCGGAGAGCTAGGAATTTCCTTAAACCAGGCTCGAGCCAAATGGGCTGCTAAACACAAACAATAAAAATTTAATTAACCGCTTGCTTAGCGCAGGCGGTTTTTTGTTGCCCAAAATAAGGAGTAATACGAATGTCAGACACATCTTAGCAATTTACGAATTTTAGAATTCTGGCTTATTTTACATTTTGTGTCTTAAAAATGGACATTTTATAGGAGGTATTTATCAATGAATTTTGACTCACTCAAATTTGCTGCTTTTAACGCAGCGCAGACGCTCTGGCATGGTATTAGCTATAAATCTATCGCCGCTGCCATCCTCGCCATCCTGTTGCATAAGCACGCTGTGCTTTTCATAGCATTTTCAGCGCTGGTATTTATCGACTGCTTCACCCGCTGGATGTCTTTGAGCTACAAGCGCCTGCAGGGCATGGGGCAAACTCCGTCTGTGATGCAGATTATAGGCGGCATCGAGGCGGCGCGCGCCGAAGGATTAATTTCCTCGGAAGTCATGAAGCATCGCTTTGTTGGGAAGCTTATTGTTTATATTCTCTGTGTACTGGCTGCTGTGTTGGTTGATGTATGCATGATTGCGCTGCACCAGCCGCCATGGGCAGTACCGCTTGTTGCTGGCTATCTTGTTGTTACCGAGCTGCTGTCTATTTGTGAGAACCTCAATGATGCAGGTATTGAGGCTGTCGGGGAAATCGCAGCACTCGTAAAGAGAAGACGCGGTTAACAACTAAACAAACAACTAAAATCTAAAAAATGACCAGCGAACAACTGAAATAGGTGCAATTTATGCAATTTTATGCTGTTCGCTGGGCGAAAAATCAAAGGAGGTTTATTTTATGGCTATGTTATCTGCTCATTTTTCTGAATCTGAATTTGCTTGTAAGCATTGTGGCGAGCTGCCGACCTATGGCATTAGCTCTGCTTTGTTGACTGGCTTAGAACGTCTGCGTGCACGTTTAGGTCGCCCAATCTACATCAGCAGCGGCTATCGTTGTCCGGTACACAATGCTGCTGTAGGCGGTGTGTCTAACTCTCAGCACGTGGCTGGCACTGCTGCAGATATCTACGTTGACGGCGTATCTACGCGTGAGCTGGCTCGCATCTGCAAGCAGATTTTTGACGGTGTGGGTACTTATGTATCGCAGGGCTTTGTCCATGTTGACATGCGTGCTGGCGGCTCTGTGCCAGGCTATTATCTGTGGGAGGGCTAAGATGTGGAAAAAATATTTCGCAGTTACTGCAGCTACATTGTGCTTGCTGTTGCCTGCCTCTGCATCGGAGGCATCATCGGCTACAACCTACACGATGACGGCGGCGGAAATGTCAGCACTCGACAGCAGGTTGAGTCTGCTGCTGCAGCAAACCAAGAGCACCAAGCAAGCGCTGGCAGAATCACAAGCAGCGCTGACCGAGTCGAAAGCGGAATTGAGCAAGCTCAAATCGGAATCAATAAAGCTGCAGATAGAGCTGCAAGCTCAGAGCAGCTTATTGGAGAGTGCCAACAAATCCTTGCAGGCATCCGCGCGCGAGGAGAAGCGCGTTAAAAGACAGCGGCTGCTTTGGCAGATTATTGCCGGCAGTGTGGCTGTAGTTTTGGTCAAGGAAAAGATGTAAAAAAAGACGTGGCAGGAAAAAGCAAGGGAACGTCGAATTTATTATTAACAACTTATGCAATAATCTTCGCCTTAAATAGCTTGAATAATGGGTACATTGTGGCCGTTTTGTGTCCGCTGACAAAATGTACACCAAAGCAATTTAATTGCAATAGATGTAGCTTAGTTGCTTAAATCCTTTATTTAAGGCAGTTTTCGACTAATATAAATGAAATCTTATGGCTATAAAATATCTATGATGAAGCGGGTTCTATTGACGAGCCATGTTGAGTGCGTCACCCTGCTCACTAGGAGCTGAGCGACGCGGTGAGCAGCTGGTGCGCACCATGTGATAGCCGTCCAAGAATGCGAGCGAGAGCGAAGCATGATTGGAGACGGCGAACCGCTGAAACTGTGGTACTGTTAAACTGTGCTGATAAATTTGATTTGAGAGAAAGTGGTGGGGATATTGGTAAAAAACAAAGCCGAAATAACCATCCGTTCCAGCGCAGCGGAATATCTGACTTATGTTGCCTCTGTGGGGGACCAGCAGGACAGCATTGAGATGCGCTACGAAGATGAGAATATATGGCTGACACAGAAAATGATGGCAACTTTGTATGATGTAGGTGTAAACACCATAAATTATCATATTAAAAAGATATTCGAGGATAGTGAATTACAGGAGGGTTCAGTTATTCGAAGATATCGAATAACTGCTGCTGATGGAAAAAGCTATAGCACAAATCACTATTCTTTGGAGATGATTATTGCAGTAGGATTTAAAGTCAATTCTGAGCGTGCAGTGCAGTTCCGTAAATGGGTAAATAAGATTGCCAAGGACTACACCATTAAAGGCTGGGTAATGGATGATGAACGCCTGAAACAAGGCACTTATCTGACGGATAAATACTTTGATGAACAGCTTGAACGTATCAGAGAAATTCGCGCAAGCGAAAGGAAGTTTTATCAGAAAATCACAGATATTTATGCTACTGCGATAGATTATGACAAAACCTCTGCAACAACGAAACGGTTTTACGCAACTATTCAGAACAAAATGCACTATGCAATTCACGGTCACACTGCAGTTGAATTGATTGTAGAACGCGCCGACCATCAAAAGGAACATATGGGACTTACTACATGGGCAGATGCTCCAGACGGCAAGATTAAAAAAAGTGATGTGACGATTGCAAAAAATTATCTGAGCGAAAATGAATTGCAGCAATTAAACCGTATGGTTACCGCATACTTGGATTTCGCAGAGAACATGACATTAAGGCATATTCCTCTTACTATGGAGGATTGGGAGAAGAGACTTAACAGTTTCATTGAAATGTTTGAATATGGTGTTTTACAGGATGCAGGGAAGGTGTCAGAAGCAATTGCAAAGCTGCATGCCGAAACTGAATTTGAAAAATATCGTGTCATTCAAGACAGATTATTTATGTCTGATTTTGATAAGTACATGTTGGAACTGGAAGAGAAAGCAAAAAATAATGGCTAGTCTCAGTGCGAGATTATGAAATATGACGAAGTGCTGAAACAGTGATTTTGATCTATGCAAACAGTTTGAATAGGGCCGCTTTACTGTTACTAGCGCTTGTTCGAATTCTTGCAAAAGTTCTTCGTAACCCATGAAGTGCTTTGTGGTTTGTCTAAGACTTGTATCAGGGGATTAAACTTTGCGTTAGTCTAAACCTCAAAAAATACTTCCATAATCGTTAATGTGTTTCAGTAGTTGTTAGTTTACTACGAACCAAAGAGAATATGGTAAAGCATTTTTTGCTAAGTTTTTTTGTGCGAGCAAAAAAGCGACTGTTTCCCGCGCTTTGGTAAAGCGCGCCCCTTTCTTGTTACTTCTTTCGGGGACGAAAGAAGTAAACATAAAGATTAAAGGCAAACCTTAGCGGTTATGAAAGATAAAACTTCGGTAGAAGCAGAAGTACGTGAGCTTGCCTCCAAATTGACAGCATAACAGTAAAACAGCATAAAGCTGCAAAAGGCGTTCTACATGACTGCGGTAGAACGCTTTTTATATAAACGCTCTCCGCATTCTCCCTGATTTATGCTATAATAAACTACAAGTATGTTTGCAGGAGGTTGCCATGTTTGCTGTTAATGTTGCGATAAATTTACCAGTAAAAAATTTATTCCGTCAGTTTACCTACAGTGTGCCGGAAGCACTGCAGTTTATAGACAGCGGCTGGCGTGTAGTTATTCCCTTCAGCGGCCAGAAGGTGGAAGGCTTTGTGGTGGAGCGTGTGTCGCTGCCTAGTGATGAAGTGCTGAGAAGTAAGCTGAAGCCGGTGGAGGCAGCCTTGGGCGATACTCCTTGGTTTGATAAGGAAATGCTGGCTACTGCCAAATGGATGGCAGATTATTATATGTGTTCGCTGGCAGAGGCGATGCGCCTTTTTGTGCCGGGAAAATCGAGCATTAAGCGGCGTGCCGTGCGTGATGCGCAGGGACGTTTGCTTTATTATGTTTATAATGAGCGTTTGCAGGAAAAAACAGTGTTGGCTTATCGTATCAATGCTGCAGGAAGGCAGGCGTTGGCTGAAGGAACGCTTGCCAAACGTGCCAAGGGGCAGCATGCTGCCCTGGGCGTACTGGCACAGGCTGCAGGAGCACTGAGCGTGAGCGAGTTGGCGCAGCAGGGTGTGAGCTCCGCGGTAGCGCGCGCTTTAGCGCAGAACGGTTTGGCGGACGCAGTGCAGAAGCGTGTGCTGCGCAACAGCTATAACACAGAGCAGGAGCGTGGCGAAAGCCTGCAGCTGACGGCGGAGCAGCAGGATGCCGCAGTAAAGATTAATCAGGCGATAGATGCGCAGCGTGCGCAGTCCTTTTTGCTGCAGGGCATTACGGGCAGCGGCAAGACGGAGGTTTACCTGCGTGCGGCGGCTCATGCTGTGGATGCAGGCTGGCAGGTGCTGATGCTGGTGCCGGAAATTGCGCTGACAGCGCAGCTGGTGAAGCGCTTTCAGGCATGGTTCGGCAGCGAGATTGCCGTGGCGCACAGTAAGCTATCGCAGAACGAAAGAGGCGACGTGTGGTACCGCATGCGCACAGGCAAGGCAAGGGTGCTGATTGGCGTGCGCAGTGCTGTGTTCGCTCCGTTTGAAAAGCTTGGCTTGGTGATTGTCGACGAGGAGCATGAGGGAAGCTACAAGGAGGAGGACCACCGTCCGCATTATAATGCACGTGATGTTGCCCGCACCCGCTGCCGCCTGACCGGCGCAGCTTTGGTGCTTGGCAGTGCGACGCCGGATTTATGCACTTATTATAAGGCACTGCAGGGCGAATGTACACATTTGCATCTTACGTCACGTCCTAATGGTGCTGCTTTGCCAAAGGTTGAGATCGTGGATATGCGCAAGGAACTGGAGGCGCGCAATTTCAGCGTGCTGTCGCGCGCGCTGCAGCAGGCGTTAGTGATGACGGCGGCGGCGGGGGAGCAGGCGATTGTCCTCCTAAACCGCCGTGGCTATTCTACCTTTGTGATGTGCCGCGACTGCGGCCAGACGATTACCTGTCCGCATTGCGCCGTAGCAATGGTTTACCACAAGAAGAACGAGGATTTGCGTTGCCATTACTGCGGTAACACGATGCCGCTGCCGCAGGAGTGCCCCAACTGTCATAGCCGCCGCATCAAATATTTCGGCAGCGGTACGCAGAAGGCCGAGGAACAGCTGCAGCAGCTGCCGGAGGTGCGTGTGTTGCGCATGGACCAGGATTCGACTGTGGCGAAGTTTGCGCATGCCGATATCCTGCGGCGCTTTGCCGACGGTGCGGCCAATGTGCTGATTGGTACGCAGATGGTGGCGAAGGGACATGATATTCCCAATGTAACGCTGGTGGGAGTACTGGCGGCGGACAGTACGCTGCATCTGCCGGATTACCGAGCGTCGGAGCGCGCCTTTTCGTTGCTGACGCAGGCAGCGGGGCGTGCGGGACGCGGTGACAGGCCGGGACATGTAATCTTCCAGACCTATGATCCGGATAACCCGATTCTGCAGCTGGCGGTGACGCAGGATTACGACACCTTTGCCAAGCGCGAGCTGCAGGAACGTCAGAACTATTTTTATCCGCCGTTCGCCCAGATGCTTAAGCTGCAGGTGGTGGATAAGGATGAGGGTGCAGGCCTGGCGCTGGCGCAGCAGGTTGTCTTCTATCTGCAGAGCTTAAAGCTGCAAGGCAAACTGGAGGATTTGCTGATTGCAGGACCATTTCCCTCGCTGGTGGCGAAAGCCTATGATCTGTACCGCTTCAACGTGCTGCTGAAGGCGCAGGATTTGAGGGAAACAAAGGAAGCGCTGCTGAACAGTGAATTTAAGGAAAAAGCAAATTTATACTTTAATGTTGACCCTGTAAGTGTAATTTAAAGTGATAAATGATTGTATAAAAACGGAGTTTGTGTTACAATATAGAAGATTTAACACTGCTAATGCCGGTAGAATGTTGCAAAAAATCTGCCGGTGTCAGCAAATTGATTAATGGGAGTAATTGTTTATGAGCATGCAGATGGAATTTATCAAGGTGCTGCCGTCGCCGCAGGCCTTAATGGAGGATTATCCGGTAAGTAAGGCTTCTAAGCTGCTGAAGCTGCAGCGTGACGAGGCTATAAAGAATATTTTTACAGGCAAGGATGACCGCTTTTTGCTGGTCATCGGTCCATGTTCCAGCGATAACGAGGACGCTGTGCTGGACTATGTTTATCGTCTGGCCAAGCTGCAGGAAAAGGTACAGGATAAAATTTTTATCGTACCGCGTCTGTACACCAACAAGCCGCGTACTATCGGCGTAGGCTATAAGGGTATGCTGCATCAGCCTTCTCCCGAGGGTGAGGAGGATATGCTGGGCGGTATTATCGCTATCCGAAAAATGAACGTGCGCGTGGTAGAAGAAACCGGTCTGACCGGCGCCGAGGAAATTCTCTATCCCGAGGTTTTCCGTTATCTGTCCGATTTGCTGAGCTACGCTGCAGTAGGTGCGCGCTCCAGCGAGGATCAGCTGCACCGCATGATTGCCAGCGGCGTAGGCATTCCCGTAGGCATGAAGAATCCTACCAGCGGCGATTTGTCTGTTATGCTCAACAGTGTGGCGGCAGCGCAGCATGAGCAGGAATTTTTGTTCCGTGGCTGGGAGGTGCGCACTAAGGGCAACCCGCTGGCGCATTCTATTTTGCGCGGTTATGTTGACCCCATCGGCAACAGCTTCCCCAACTACCATTATGAGGTGCTGAAAATCGTTATTGATATGTATGCAGAACGTCAGCTGCAGAATCCGGCAATTATTGTGGATACCAACCACGCCAACTCCGGCAAAAAATATCTGGAGCAAATCCGCATTGCTAAGGATATCGTGCATTCCCGTAAGCTGAATGCCGATATCAACAGAATCGTCAAGGGTCTGATGATTGAAAGCTATATCGAGGACGGTGCTCAGGGCGTACATGACGGTGTCTACGGCAAATCTATTACCGACCCCTGCCTGGGCTGGGAAAAAACGGAAAGACTGTTGCTTGACCTGGCGGAAGAATTGTAAACTGATAAGTATGAGCTGCTGTAGCGAAGGCTGCGGCAGCTTTTTTGCATGCAAAAAGACCGCCTGCTTCAGCGGGCGGCCTTTAAAATATTTCAGCTATTAAAATGTTTCCAGCAGCTTGTAGCCACGTCCGATGAGGAAGGTGGCAGTTTCCGGCTCGTTGGTTTTGAAAACTACTACCGGCTTAACATTGTCGCGGTTAAAGGAAATGTAAAGGTAAGAAATGTCGATGTTGGCACCGTGGATAGCGGAAAGAATGCCGTCCAGGTAACCCGGAGTATCGTTCATCTCTACAGCAATAACCTTGTCCTGACGGCATTGGTAGCCTTCTGCCTTCAGTACTTCGATAGCAGTTTCTGCCTTGTCCACAATCAGGCGCACGATGCCGAATTCCGCACTGTCGTTGGCCAGCATGGTGTAAATATTGATGTTGGCTTTAGCAAGAATGGTGGTGATTTTGAACAAACCACCCTCGTTGTTTTCGGTGAATAAAGAAATCTGGTTCAGCATATGTAAAAATCCTCCCTAAATTATCATAAAGCGGGCTGTACTGTTGTCAGTTTTTGCTTGCTTAATAAAAGATTATAGCACAAACTTTGATGAGAAGAAAGAGGCTTTTGTAAAGTTATCTTTACCTGACGCAAGCTATTGTGAAGTGAAAGAGGACAAAAATAATATTTAGCTTTGATTTGAACGCAGAAAAACAGCTTTGATTTGTGATAAATACAATGCTTGCTGAGTCTATTATTCTTTAATGTTTACGTGGTTATTGAGTTTAGGTTAAAACAAACAAAGATTACAAATTGCTTGATTTTTCTTGTAAAAGTGTTATAATATTGTTGATAACATATGAGCAAGTTTTGAAATGTTACTCATATAAATAAGCGGAGGTTGATAGTATGGGTATGAAGAAATTATTAGCAGTTTTATTCTCGGCTTTACTGCTTGTAGGCGTTGCAGGCTGCGGCGGCAACAATGCGCAACAGGGCGCGGTAACACAAAAGGTTATGAACGCCAAATCCAAGCAGGATTTTGAGCCTGTGACGGAAGTAAAGGAAGGACGCAAAAACGTCTATGCCGTACTTAAGGTTATGAAGGGTAACTATTGGGAAGAAGTTATCCGCGGCATTAAGGACGGCGCAGCTAAGGCTGACGTTAACGTTTATGTCGGCGGCGTTATGAAGGACGGCGATTGGGAGCTGCAACGCGATATGGTCAAGGAGCTTCCCGGCAAAAAAGCAGATGCAGTGATTCTTGCTCCGGCGGACAGCTCCAATATGACGGCAAGTGCGAAAACACTGCGCGAGCAGAAGTTGCCGGTATTTTTGGTTGATACTGCACTCAGCAGCAATGATTATGATGCAGCCTTCCTTACCGATAACTTGGAAGCTGGTGCCGAGGTTTGCCAGCAAATGGTAGAGCAGATGAAGGCTAGCGGCGTGAAGGAATCCGAGGAGGCAACGGTTCTGGTACATGTCAGCACCTTGGCCAGCACTACGATTTCCGACCGTCTGAACAGCATTATGGCAAACTGGGGTAAATTTGCTTCTGCAAGCTGGAAAATCGAACATGATTATATTATCAACTATGGTGATGAAGCGGGCGCATTTAAGCTGGTTACCGAAAAAATCAAAAACACTCATAATGTTAAAGGCATTATTGCCTGCAACAACGGCTCCACCAATGCAACCGTGGAGGCTGTAATGGCTGCAGGCCGCAAGGATATTGTCGTTACCGGTTTTGACCTTGGTAAAAAGACTTTGCTTGGCCTGGAGGACAAGAACTATAGTATCGCCGTTGCCGTACAGAATCAGTACAAAATGGGCTACGAGGCTGTGATGGCTGCCGCTGCTGCAGCAAAAGATGGCAGCAAGCCTGCACAGAAGCTGGTAAATACCGGTATCCGTATGGCAGATAAAAACAATTATAAAAAATAAATAACAAAAAAGCTTAAGAGCCTTCTGCTTCTGACGCGAAATTCGCCTGATGCAGAAGGCTTTTTAGTTTTTACTTAAATATATGAGGAAGCTTGTGCAGAGAATTTGTTTTTTCCTGTAGTAATGTGTTATAATGAACTATTGGAATAGATATAAGGAGGAACAAAAATGGCTAAGTTAAAAATAGTGATTGCCGGCGCTCCGGTGCTGCGTGAGGTGGCTCAACCGGTAGAGCGTATAGATAAAAAATTGCAGCGTCTGCTGCGTGATATGGCAGAAACAATGTATTCGGCCGACGGCGTAGGCCTGGCAGCACCGCAGGTGGGTGTAAGCAAGCGCGTAGTAGTTATCGACGTAGGCGAAGGCCTGTACGAGCTGATTAACCCTGAGATTGTTAAACGCGAGGGCAAGGTGCTGGGCAGCGAAGGCTGTCTTTCCGTGCCTGATTACGAAGGCGAGGTAGAACGCTCCGAATATGTGGAATGCGAATTCACCGACAAAACCGGCCAACGCATGTTGCTTTCCGCAAGCGGTCTGCTGGCTATTTGCATTCAGCATGAGCTGGACCATCTGGACGGCATTCTGTTCATCGACAAGGCTAAAACCATTTCGCCTAAGCAGAAGGAAAATCCCGAGGATGCTTTAAGATAAATCCTGACCGGGATACGAAAAAAAATAGAAAGATATACGGAGGAAAACAAATGCGTATAGTATTTATGGGAACGCCGGATTTCGCAGTAGGCAGTCTGCAGGCGCTGTGTGAAAGCGGCAAGCATGAAATTCTTGCGGTAGTAACTCAGCCGGATCGTCCGAAGGGACGCGGCAACAAGCTGCTGCAAACACCGGTTAAAGAATATGCGCTGGCGCAGGGCCTGACTGTTTACCAGCCGCAAAAGGTAAAAACTCCCGAATTTGTTGAGCTGCTGCACGAGCTGCAGCCGGAGCTGATTGTTGTAGCTGCTTTCGGCCAGTTCTTGAGCAAGGAAATTCTGGAGCTGCCGAAATACGGCTGCATTAACGTACACGCTTCCCTGCTGCCGAAGTATCGCGGTGCGGCGCCGATTCAGTATGCCATCATCAAGGGCGAAAAGGAATCGGGCGTAACGATTATGCAGATGGATATCGGCATGGATACCGGCGCAATGCTGGATAAGGTAGTAGTGCCTATCGAAGAAAATACCACGATGGGCGAGCTGCATTATGCTCTGCGTGAGCAGGGTGCGGCGCTGCTGCTGCAAGTTATCGACAAGATTGCGGCAGGTACTGCCGTTGCGGAACCGCAGGATAACGAACAGGCTACCTATGCAACACTTCTCGACCGCAGCATGGAGCATATCGACTGGAGCAAAACGGCACAGGAGGTACACAACCTTATCCGCGGCTTTAATCCTGCACCCAGCACCTTTACCAAGCTGCCGAACGGCAAGGGCCTGAAAATATGGGGCAGTAAAATGACTGACAAAAACAGCGCTGCTGCTGCCGGTACCGTTATCGAAACCGGCAAGCACAGCTTCTTTGTAGCTTGCGGTGAGGGAGTACTGGAAATCACCGAGGTACAGCCCGAATCCAAAAAACGTATGCCGGCGCAGGTTTTCCTGAACGGCCGCGGTGTACAGGAGGGCGATCTGCTTGCCTGAAGCAGGCTGTAAATTGAAGGAGTAATCTTTTAATGAACGAAGATAGTGTATTTAAGCCCAAAAAACGTATATTTATGGCCTTGACCTCCATTAGTGCCGTATTAGGTGCGCTGATGTTTTATGTGGTCTGGAAGGTAACCTTTCCGGGGCTTTATGAAATCAGCCGTTTCCTGCCGATAATTTTCGGCTTTTTCGGCGTACTGATCGTGCTGGCAATGCTCAGCGGCGTGCTGGGAATTGTCATGGCGCTATTGGGAATACCGGTGCTCAAAATTTTGTATTTTTGGGCGTGGAAGGCGATTAATATTCTCTTCCCCTTTGCGGTAGTACTGGGACGCTTGTTCAATATTCCCCGCGTCCGCATTGAGCAGTCCTTTATCGAGGTAAGCAACAATCTGGTGCTGCAGCATAAGGTGAAGGTGCCTGCCAACCGAATTATGATTTTAACACCGCATTGTATCCAGCTGGATACCTGCGTACATAAGATAACCCGTAATGTAGAGAACTGCCGTCAGTGCGGACGCTGCAGCGTAGGTGCTATGCTGGGGCTGGCGCACAAGTACGGTTGCCATTTTGCTGTGGCCACCGGTGGTACGCTGGCAAGGCAGATGGTTAAGCAGGCAAGGCCGAAAGCTATTGTGGCCGTGGCCTGTGAGCGTGACCTGACCAGCGGCATTCAGGATGTATTTCCGCTGCCGGTGCTGGGCGTTTTAAACGAGCGTCCCTTCGGTCCCTGCTTTAATACACGGGTAGATATCAATAAGCTGGAAGCAGCAATTTTAGCATTTATGGAAGATGATGAGGAAGAAACAAAGCATGCGGAAGGAACAAAAAGCAAATTATCCTGAGAGTGCCCGCGGAGCAGCGGCGCTTTTGGTGCGTATGGTGCTGGAGGACGGCGCTTATACGAATATCGCGCTGAACCAGTATCTGCGCGGCAGCAGACTGAGCGATCTTGACAGAAGGCTGGCAACGGAGCTGGTATACGGCACGGTAAAGGCCAGCGGTACGCTTGACTGGTATCTGGCGCAGTGTGTCAGCCGTCCGCTGGACAAGGTGGCCGGTGATATTCTGGCGATACTGCGCATCAGCACCTACCAGCTGCTGTATATGACGCGCATTCCTGCGTCGGCGGCAGTAAACGAGGCTGTGAAGCTGGCGCGCTCCGTGAGCCATGAGGGCAGCGCCAAGTTCGTCAACGGCGTTCTGCGCGGTCTGCTGCGTAAGCAGGAAGCAGGAGCATTCGTCCTGCCTGATACCGAAAAGCAGGATGCCGATTATCTGTCGCTGCAGTATTACCATCCGCGCTGGCTGGTGAAGCGCTGGCTGGGACCGTGGGGACGCGGCGGTACCGAACGCCTGCTGGCGTTTGATAATACGGCTGCGCCGGTGTGCCTGCGTGTTAATACGCTGGTGACTACGCGCGACAAGCTGTTGGCGGATCTGACGGAAATGGGTGCGCAGGTGCATGCTTCCGAATGGAGTCCCTACGGCATTGTGGCAGAGCATCTGCCGTCGCTGCATACGCTTCTGGCAGCACTGCCTCAGCATTTTTATATTCAGGATGAAAGCTCTATGCTGGTAGCGCCGGTGCTGGCGCCGCAGCCCGGAATGCGCGTGCTGGATATGTGCAGCGCTCCCGGCGGCAAGGCAACGCACGTGGCACAGCTTATGCAGGATAAGGGCGAGGTTATCGCCTGCGACATCCACGAGCATAAGCTGGAGCTGATTGCCGAAAACGCTGCCCGTCTGGGCATGAAGAGCGTCAAAGCACTGCAGAACGATGCTCTGCAGCTGCGCAGCGAATGGCTGGGCGTGTTTGACAGAGTTTTGGTTGATGCACCCTGCTCCGGTCTGGGTGTGCTGCGTCGCCGTGCGGAAGCACGCTGGCGCAAGCAACGCAAGGATCTGAAGCTGTTCCCGCCGTTGCAGCTGGCAATTTTAAAGAATGCCGCACAGTATGTGAAGGACGGCGGCACGATGGTTTACAGCACCTGCACGATTGAGCAGAGCGAAAACCATTATCTGGTGGAAGAGTTTTTAACGCAGCATCCCGAATGGCAGCGCGTGGAATTCACACATCCGCTGACGGGTGAGCAGGTACAGGAGCTGCAGCTTCTGCCGCAGAATGACGGCATCGACGGCTTTTATATCTGTAAGCTGATGAAAAAGCAGTAATATAGAGGTAAGAGAATGCAAGATATTTTTGCTTTACCAATAGAAGAATTACAGGATTTGTTTGTGGCAGCAGGACTGAAAAAGTTCCGTGCCAAGCAGGTATTTCAATGGCTGTACCAAAAGTCGGTCTTTGATTTTACCGCTATGCACAACCTGAGCAAGGCCGATATTGCCGTGCTGCAGGAAAAATTCACCGTGTTGCCGCACAGTCTGGAAATTTTGCGTGAGCAGAATTCCTCCGACGGCATGACGAGTAAGCTGCTTTTGAGCTTGCCGGACGGCAATTCGGTAGAAACGGTTCTGATGCACCATGATTACGGCTACAGCGTGTGCGTTTCCAGCCAGGTCGGCTGCGATATGCACTGCGCTTTCTGTGCCAGCGGCCTGAAGGGTGCTGTACGCAACCTGACGGCGGCAGAAATCGTGGCGCAGGTTTACCTGTTCAACGAGCGTCTGCGTGAGCAGGGAGCAATGGTGAGCAGAGTGGTGGTCATGGGCAGCGGTGAACCGATGCTGAATTTTGACAGCGTTTTGCAGGCGCTGGATTTTCTGCATCGCGAGGACACCTGCAACATGAGCTACCGTAATATGACGATTTCCACCTGCGGCATCATTCCGGGTATTAAACGCCTGGAGGAGCAGGGCAAGCCGATAAATCTGGCAATTTCACTGCACGCAGTCAAAAACGAGCTGCGTACGGCGCTGATGCCTGTCAACAAGGGTTATCCCTTCGTGGATGTGCTGACAGCTGCCGAAAGCTACAGCAAAGCCAGCGGCAGGCAGATAACATATGAATATATTCTGTTGAAGGGAAAAAATGACAGTCCGCAGGACGCGGAGCTTTTGAGCAATTACCTGCGCTATAAGCAGGCATCCGTTAATCTGATACCGGCCAACCCGGTACCGGAGCAGGGCTTTGAGCGCCCGTCCAAAGCGGCAGTAGAACGCTTTTTGCGCATCCTGCAGAAAAACAGGATTAACGCTACCGTTCGTAAGGAGATGGGCAAGGATATTGATGCGGCCTGCGGTCAGCTGCGGGCTAAATTTGCCAAGGAACAGGAGCAAAAATAATGCAGGTAATCAGCAGAACCCATGTGGGCCTGGTCAGAGAGAATAATGAAGATGCGCTGCTGGTGCGTGAGCCCTCTCTTTTTGCCGTTGCCGACGGCATGGGAGGCTATGCGGCAGGAGAAATTGCCAGCAGGTCTACTATTAAAGCCTTTGAGGCTGCAACACATAGCCTGCGCCATGAGCAGAAGGAACAGAATATCCGTAAGGTTATGCTGGAGGCCTTTGACAAGGCTAATACGCACGTTTTTAAAATGGCGGTGAGCAATGAAAGCTATTCCGGCATGGGAACGACGATGACGGCGCTTTATCTGCCGGGGGATGGGCACGGCTACTGCTGCCATGTAGGCGACAGCAGATTGTATCTGTTCCGCAACGACAAGCTGGAGCAGCTGACGCACGACCATACACTGGTAGCGGATTTAAAGGAACAGGGAAAAATTACGGACGAGGAAGCCTTTGTACATCCGCAGCGTAATATTTTGCTGCAAGCCCTGGGTGTCGAGGAAACAGTCAATGCTGATTTCTTCAGCTTCCGTCTGCAGGAGGGTGACAGGCTGCTGCTGTGCAGCGATGGTCTGTCCGACATGCTGCGTGCAGCCGAAATCAGCCGGATTATCGGCTGTGCCGATCCGGAGCAGGCTGCTGACAAACTGCTGGAGCAGAGCCTGGACAACGGCGGACGCGATAATGTGTCTCTGATTCTTATTGATTTAACTACGCAGGGGGAGGAAAGCTGTAATGGATAAAAATGGCAAGACCATCTTGAACGGACGCTATGAGATTATTCGTCCGATTGGCTATGGCGGTATGGCCGAAGTCTTTTTGGCCCACGACCAGCTTTTGGACCGTAATGTAGCCGTGAAAATGCTGCGCGACCAGTTCCTGGGGGACAATGAGCTGCTGGAGCAGTTCCGCAGAGAAGCAAAATCCGCGGCGCGTCTGGTGCATCCGTATATTATCAATATCTATGATGTTGTATCGGAAGGCAGCAATCAGTATATAGTTATGGAATATGTTGACGGTGTTACTCTGAAGGAGTATATGCAGGAGCATAAGCTGAGCCTGAATACTGTGCTGGAAATCGCTGTGCGACTTGCCGATGCACTGCAGCATGCTCACAGCCATAACATTATTCACTGTGACATCAAGCCGCAGAATATTTTAATTGACAAAAATATGAATCCGAAAATCGCTGATTTCGGCATTGCCAAAATGGTCACGAACCAGACGATGGTTTATTCCAAATCAGTGATGGGTTCTGTGCATTATATTTCTCCGGAGCAGGCCTGCGGCGGTAAGATTACTGCCAGCAGCGATGTCTATTCTTTGGGTATAGTGCTCTTCGAAATGCTTACGGGTGAGGTTCCCTACGTCGGCACAACGGCGGTTTCGGTTGCTATGATGCATGTAGAAAAGCCTGTGCCGCAGCTGAAGGACTATATGGAAAATGTTCCCGAGGGCATGCAGGAGATTATGGACAAGGCGTTGGCAAAGCGTTGTGAGGACAGATATGCTAACGCCGGACAGATGCGACACGATTTGCTGAACCTGAAGATGAAGCTCTTCCCGTTCAGCAGCGAGGACTATCATCAGGAGCTGGGCGCGGTGAAGCCTAACGGCAATGTTGTCGATAACCGTGATGACGGTGCTACGGTAATTATGAAGCCGGTGCGCAGTGAGCTGCCGCCGAAGCAGGTAACTCCGGCTGTAACACAAGAGCCGGAAAAAATTCAGGAAAAGCAGGAAGCAATGCCTTCCGGAAAAACAGGGGATGAAAAACCAGTGGTTAAGAAAAAGCTGAATTATACCAAACTGATAGTAATGATTACTGCTGCTGTAGTAGCAATTTCGCTGGTAGCGCACTTTATCTTCAACCGCAATCTGGCGGAAATTGCAGTGCCTAATGTTACCAATATGACGGTAGTAGAAGCACAGAAGCTGCTGGAGGAAAAGCAGTTTAAGGTAGAGCTGGAGGAAAAATACGGCGATCCTGATAAGTTTAAGCCCGGTACTGTTATGGAGCAGTCCCCGAAGGCCGGCGAAAAACGTAAGCAGGGCAGCCTTATTATCCTGACCATCTGTAAGGGCGCGGAGCTGAAGGCTGTGCCTGATGTTACAGGCATGTCGCTGTCGAAGGCGGAGCAGCAGCTGGCGGATGCAGGCTTTAAGGTCGGTAAGGTGACGCGCAAGCATGTGGACGGCGGTAAAATCGGCGCTGTTCTCAGCCAGTCGCCGAAGGGCCTGGACAAGGCTCCCAAAGGAACTGCCATCGATTTGGTAATCAACGAAGGCGACAAGCCGGTTCCGAATATTATCGGCAAATCCATTGACGAAGCTAAGGGCATGCTGGAGCAGGCAGGTCTGAAGCTGGGTGAAATCAAAAAGGTTCAGGATGCCAGCGCCAAGAAGAATATAGTTCTGGCCTGCAACCCGGGTGTAGGCAGTAACCTTAACGACGGCGCGGCAGTAGCAATTACCGTAGCTGCCGGCGGCGATAAGAAGAGCGCCTACGTTGACTTTGTCGTACCGAGCGGTAAACCTGCCAACGTACGCATTGTGCTGACGGATGACAACGGCACGGCAACGCTGTACAGCGGTACACAAAACGGCAGCGTGCGTCTGCGTCAGAAGGTGGAATATGCAGGCAATGCCAAGGTACAGTTCATCTGTGACGGCAAGCTCATTTCCGAAAGGAACCTGTAAACATGGCAGAGCTGCAGGGCAGAGTCCTGAAAAATTATAACGGCTATTATTACCTGAAGGTTGAGGGCGAAAGCGAGCTCTATACCTGTAAGGTAAAGGGGAAAATGAAGAAAAACCGTTTTTCGCTGGCAACAGGCGATATCGCCGGCTTTGAGGTAAGCAGCAGCGAAAAACGCGAGGGGATGATTACCGGCGTGCTGCCGCGTAGAAACTTTCTGCCACGCCCTACGCTGGCTAACCTGGATTTGTTTGTGGCAGCCTTTGCCTGTGCTGCGCCGGATTTCAGCTTTCTGCTGGCAGATAAGCTGCTGGCGTTGGCAGAGCTGGCGAAAATTCCTGCAATTTTGGTGCTCAACAAGGAGGATAATGCTCCTGCGGGCCTGATTGAGCAGGTGAAGGCTGTTTATGAGCCTATCGGTTACGAGGTTTATATTCTGTCGGCACAGAACGGCACCGGCGTGGAGGCTCTGCGTGAGCGTCTGCGTGGTAAAATCTGCGCTTTTGGCGGACCTTCGGGCGTAGGCAAATCGTCTACCATCAACGCTATCGACAGCAGCGTTGACCTGCGCACGGGCGAGGTTAGCGAAAAAATCGGCCGTGGCAAGCATACTACACGCTATGCACAGCTGCTGCCGTTTGACGAAGGCTATATTGCGGACACTCCGGGCTTCGGCAATCTGTTGCTGGAGGGCCTGACAGCCGAAATGGTGCTGGCCTCCTTCCGTGAGTTTGCCGATTATGAGGCAGGCTGCAGGTTCTGTCCCTGCACGCATACGCATGAGCCTGTCTGCGGTGTAAAGGATGCTGTGGCTGCAGGAAAGATTTCTGCCAGCCGTTATGAATCATATTTGACAATGTTAGCAGAGGTAAAACTCCTGCAAGAGAAAGAGGGAAGAAAATGATGATTAAAGTTGCTCCATCAATTTTATCTGTCGATTTTGCATATCTGGCGGACGAAATCAAAAAAATTGAAGCTGCCGGTGCCGACTGGGTACACATCGATGTTATGGACGGCCAGTTTGTACCTAACCTGACCTTCGGTGCTCCTGTAGTGAAAAAAATCCGTAAGGTAACCGACCTGTTTTTCGACTGCCATCTGATGGTAGAAAATCCGGAAAAATACATTGCCGATTTCAAGGCTGCCGGTGCCGACCAGATTGTTGTGCATGTAGAAACCACCAAGCATCTGCACCGCTGCATCCAGCAGATTAAGGCTGAGGGCATGAAGGCCGGCGTTGCGCTGAATCCCGCTACCAGCCTGGGTACGGTAGAAGAAATTCTGCCTTACGTTGATATGGTACTGCTGATGACCGTTAACCCCGGCTTCGGCGGCCAGAGCTTTATTGAAGGCGTAGTTCCGAAGATTGAGCGCCTGCATGCGATGATTACCGAGCGCGGCCTGAATGTGGATATTCAGGTTGACGGCGGCGTTAATGCCGAAACCTCCAAGCTGGTGAAGGCTGCCGGTGCCAACGTATTGGTAGCAGGCTCCTATGTTTACGGTGCTGAAGATACCGCTGCCGCTATTGCCAGCCTGAAATAGTATTCAGTGATTAGTGAACAGTAAATAGTGTTCGGAAAATAAGAAAAACCGTCCTTTCCTGTTATCTGCAAAATTGCAGACTGGGAAGGACGGTTTTGTTTTGCTTTGGGTGTTATTTTTTTTCGCTATCGTTGGCTTTTTGCCAGATATACCATACTGCGAGTGAGCGCCAGGGGCGCCAGGTTTCCGTAAGCGTATTGATTTTGCCGCGTTTGGGAATTTCGCTCAGATTAAGCATTTTTTGCAGCTCTTTCTTGAAGATAAAGTCGGAACTGGGTACAACGTCCGTGCGGCACAGAGCCAGCAGCAGAAACATTTCGATAGTCCATTGGCCGAGGCCGCGGATTTGCATCAGCTGCTTGGTAATCTGGCTGTCGGTCATATCGTCGAACTTATCCATAGTTACGCTGCCGTTGATCACTGCTTCGGCAAAGCTGCGCAGGTAATCTATCTTTTGCTTAACAAGACCGATACTGAGCAGGTCCTCGGCGGAAGCAGCAAGTACTGCCTGCGGCGTAATAGGATTGCCGGTGAGGCCTTCGAGCTTTTTCATCAGCTGTTGGCTGACATCAGGCGGCAGCTGTTGGGCAATAATACCGGTCAGTAATATAGTAAAATAAACCTCTTTAGATTTTGGTTTTAACGGACAGGGCGAATAACGGTCAACTAACGGGGCGAGCTCTGGAACGTTTTCACGCAGATAGCGGTCACCGACGGACCAATCTGGGGTTTGGCACATAAGCATCCTCCTTTTATTTACTTCATTACAATATTATAATACGAAAACGGCGGTTAGACAAACGAAAAAATGCGAAATAATAGCAATAAAAGCAGTTTTCTATGAACGAAGTCGTTTGGATTTGCTTTTTCTTTAAATCATGAAGAAAAATAAAAAACGGCGGCAACGCAGATTAATATTTGCACTTTTTTCTTCAAAGCTGTATAATTAATCTGATTGACAATCTATATTTGTAATTAAAATGTAAGGAGACGATGAAATGTCTGAAGTCAGAGTAAGATTTGCTCCCAGTCCTACTGGGTATTTACATATTGGTGGTGCGCGTACTGCGCTGTTTAACTGGCTGTTTGCCCGCAAAATGGGCGGCAAGCTGATTCTGCGTATCGAGGATACCGATATTGAACGCCTGAAAGAGGATTCCGTAAGCCAAATCCTTACCAGCCTGAAATGGTTGGGCATCAATTGGGATGAAGGCCCGGAGGCCGGCGGCGAATACGGTCCTTACTATCAGTCCGAGCGCTTTGATATTTACAAAAAATATGCTCAGCAGCTGCTGGACGAAGGCAAAGCATACTACTGCTTCTGCACTACCGAGGATCTGGCTGCACAACGTGAAAAACAACGCGCTGCTAAGCAACCGTTCCGCTATGCACGTACCTGCCGTGATATTCCGGCAGAGGAGGCTAAAGCACGCATCGCTGCAGGCGAACCGTATTCCATCCGTATCAAGATTCCTGCCGAAGGCAGTATCACCGTGCATGATCTGATTCATGGCGAAGTTACCTTTAACATGGACCAGTTTGATGATTTCGTAATTGTAAAATCTAACGGTATTCCTACCTATAACTTCGCTGTTTGTGTCGATGACCATCTGATGGGCATGACTCACGTACTGCGTGCCGAGGAGCATCTTTCCAACACTCCGAAGCAGCTGCTGGTTTACGAAGCACTGGGCTGGGAACCGCCTAAGTTCGGTCATATGCCGATGATTCTGGCTATGGATCGTTCCAAGCTGAGTAAACGTCATGGTGCAACCTCTGTTGAAGAATTCCGCAGCCAAGGCTATCTGCCGGAAGCTATCATCAACTATCTGACTCTGCTTGGTTGGGGCCCCGGCGATGAACGTGAAATCTTCACTCTGGAAGAAACCGTTAAGCTGTTTGAGCTGGAGCAGATGAGCAAAAAGGCTGCTATTTATGACACCAAAAAGCTCACCTGGATGAACGGCCAATATCTGTCCGAGCTGCCGCTGGAAAAAATTCTGCCGGATGCTAAGCCCTTCTTCGTTAAAGATGGCCTGGTAACCGAAGAATGGTTCAACGATGCTGCCAACGAAGCATACTTTGAAAAGCTCGTAGACGTTGTACGTGTACGCGTTAAAACTCTGCAGGAGGTTGCCGATGCTTCAACATACTTCTTCAAGGATGTTGAAGAATATGATGAAAAGGGTGTAGCTAAGCACTTCAAGGCAGAAAATATTCCTGTACTGGAGCAGTGCATTGCAGCAATTAAGGCTGATGATGTATATGACCTGGCTTCTACCGAAGCAGCATACAATAAGATTGCTGCCGACAACGGTCTGGCTCTGGGCAAGGTTATCCATCCGACTCGTCTGGCTCTGACCGGACGCACCGTAAGCCCCGGTATGTTTGACGTTATGGTTCTGCTGGGCAAGGAAAGAACTTTGGCACGTCTGGAAAAGGCTGTTGAGTTCATTAAAAGTTTATGATTGTAAAATAGCGATTGGCGGCTAGTTTTAGCGCGATTGCTTTAATTAAGCAGGAGGGCTTTTCTTCCTGCTTAATTTTTACCAAGAGATTCAAGGCTTGGAACATTGTTTTTGGAAAGGAGCTGCAGGCTATGAAAATCCTGTTGACAACATTATTATGCTTATGCTTATCTCTGCCGGTTCTGGCAGACCAGCAGACTACGGTGCTTACCGAACAGACCTCTGTCGGCAAGGCAACGGCAATGCTGCCCTACATCGACGGCAGTAATTCCGCAGAGCTGGAAAAACAGGCCAACGCTTTGGTACGCGACGCTGCAGCTAAGCTGGTCAAGGAGGTAGGCGGTCAGGGAAGTGTAACCTATAAGGTGATGCTGAACCGTCCTAGCCTGGTAAGCCTGCTGCTGGAGGCAGACAACGGCGGACGCAAGGCGTACACCGGACTGAATCTTGATCTGACAACCGGCAAGGAGTTCGAGGTTACGTATTTCTTTGTAGATAACGATAACGTAAAAAATGCTTTGGGCAATTATGATAACGTGCTTTTCGGCGAAGAGGGCTTGTTTGTGCGCAGCAAGAAAAATGCTGCCTACAGTAGCTTTGTACCCTACAGGGATGTAGTTACCTCCCTGCGCATCGGCGAAGCGGGACGCCTGCTGCAGCTGGCGAAAATTACCGATAAGGCTGCAGGCAAAACACTGCGTCTGCCTGCAAGCGGACTTATGGCGTTGAAGCTGGACAGCAATCCTTCCACCGGCTACGGCTGGCAATTCAGCTGCAGCTCACCGGCAGTAAGCAAGGTAGGCAGCTCGTTTACCATTCCGCGCGCTGATGAGGAAAGAATGGGTGCGCCCGGCGTTGAAATTCTGGTGCTGGCGGTTACTAAGCCCGGTACCTACAATATCCGCATGGATTACAAGCGCTCTTGGGAAAAAATGAGCCTGCAAAGCTTTAACTTTATCGTTATCGCAGAATAAGCTAGAGGATGTGTTTATGGAAAAAGCATCAGTTTCTGTAAAAATATATAATAGTACCTATGCATTAACGACCTCTGCTTCCGAAGAACAGGTGCTGAAAATAGCAGCAGAGGTAGACAGAAGAATGCAGGAGCTGGCAGAAAGCAAAAAGCTGCTGCAGACAGATAAAATAGCCATCTGGACGGCGCTCGACCTGGCTGCAGACAGACTGGAGCTGCAGGAAAAATACGCTGCGCTGCAGCAGGAAATGCAGCAGCAATCTGTGGCGGCGGAGCAGAAAATGCAGGAAAAATACGCTGCGATGGAGCAGGAGCTGCAGCAAAAGTGCGTAGCAGCGGAGCAGAAAATACAGGAAAAATATGCTGCGCTCGAGCAGGAAATGCAGCAAAGAAATGCTGTGCTGGTAGAAGAGCTGCAAAGCCTGCAGGCCAGATACGACAGACTGCTGGCAGCAGTGCGTGAAAGGTAGATAACATATGGAAAAGAAAACAATAGAACTGCTTGCTCCCGCAGGCAGCTGGGAAGCATTGGAGGCAGCGGTAAACGCCGGCGCCGATGCTGTATATATGGGCGGTAAAGCCTTTGGCGCACGTGCCTATGCCAGCAATTTTGATGAAGAGGAAATGGCTAAGGCGGTGTATTTTGCGCATATGCACCATGTGCGCCTGTATATTACCGTCAATACGTTGGTTGATGACAGCGAGCTGGAGGCTTTATCCGCTTACCTGCTGTTTTTGAATAACGTAGGCGTAGACGGACTTATTGTGCAGGACTTGGGCGTTATACGTCTGGCGCAGAAAATTGTGCCGGAGCTGCCGCTGCATGCCAGCACGCAGATGAGCATTACCAACAGCAGCGGTGTAGACTTTGCTATGGGCGCAGGCATGGAGCGCAGCGTATTGGCGCGCGAGCTGAGCCTGAAGGAAATCGGTGCAGCCTGCAGCCGCGGCAGTGAAATCGAAACCTTTATTCACGGTGCTCTGTGCGTATGCTACAGCGGACAATGCCTGATGAGCAGTCTTATCGGCGGCCGCAGCGGTAACCGCGGACGCTGTGCCCAGCCTTGCCGTTTACCGTATAAGCTGCTCAACGCGAAGGATGAAGATATGCTGCAGGGCAAGGATGCAGGCCAGTATCTGCTGAGCCCGAAGGATATGAATACCTTGAGCATTCTGCCGCAGCTGATTGACGCAGGCGTTGTGTCCTACAAAATCGAAGGACGCATGAAGCGCCCGGAATATGTTGCGGTAGTAGTAGATGCTTACCGCCGGGCGATTGACAGCTATCTTGCCGGTGACTATAACGTGCCGGAAGAAGATTTGGCGAATATCGAGCAAATCTTCAATCGTGACTTTACCACCGCTTATTTGGAGCGTCGTCCCGGTCGCACAATGATGAGCGACCGCCGTCCCAACAACCGCGGTTTGCTTATCGGCCGTGTAGCTAAGCTGGATAAAAACCGCAATAAGGCAGTTATCAAGCTGGATAAGGAGCTGCATCTGGGTGACGGACTGGAATTCTGGGTAAGCGTAGGCGGACGTGTAGGCACAACCGTTACGGATATGCTGTGCGGCGGCAATAGCGTGCAGAGCGCGGCCCCTGGCCGGCAGGTAACGATTGACGTGCCTAACGGTGTACGCTTGAATGACCGTGTTTTCCGTACTCTCGACAGCAGACTGATGAGCTATGCGCAGCAGTTCTTCGGACCGGACGCAAAAAAACGTATTCCGGTAGATGCCGTAGTTACTGCACGTCTGGGCGAGCCTATGACCGTTACGCTGACGGATGATGAAGGCAACGTCGGCTACGGCGAAACCGATTTTATCGTAGAGGCAGCACGCAAGCGTGCGCTGGATGAGGCCGGTGTGCGCAAGCAGCTGGACCGCCTCGGTACGACCGAATATTTCCTGAACAGCCTGTGCTTTGAGCATGACGAAAATGTCATGGTGCCGATGAGCGAAATGAACGAAGCACGCCGTATGGCATGCGAGGCACTGGATGCAGCGCGTCTGAATGCCTTCGCACCGGCGCGCACAGCGGTGCACAGCTTCAGCGAGCAATTAGTGCCGCAGGCACATAAGGCCAAGCAGCATGAATCCGTTCTGGTAGTGCATTGCGACAGCGTTGAGAAGGTCAATGCTGCGCTGCAGGCAGGTGCTGAACGCATTCTCTTCGGCGGTGACTGCTTTAACCATCAGCTGCCGTCCGAGGCGGATTATGCCAAGGCTGCCAAGCTGGTGCGCAAGGCAGGCCGTCAGCTGGCCTTTGCTACACCGCGTATCATCAAGGAAGCACAGCTGGCATATTTCGACAAGCTCTTTACCCTGTGGGAGGAAATGCAGCCTGATTTTGTTTATATCAACAACAACGGCTTGTGGCCTTTGGCGAAGAAGCATGCTGCGCTTAATTTGGTAGCAGATATGTCTTTGAACATCTTCAACAGCCAGACACTGCAGTTCTGGCAGGAACAGGGCGCTGCAGGTGCAGTGCTCAGCCCCGAGCTGACCATGGCACAGGTAGAGCATCTTGTGAGCGTCAGCCCGTTGCCGTTGGAGTGCATGATTCAGGGACGTTTGGAAATGATGGTTTCCGAATACTGTGTAGGCGGCAGCTTCCTGGGTGCGCTGGATAAGGGTGCCTGCAAGTTTAACTGTGCAGAGCCTTTGTTCTTGGGTGACCGCAAGGATGCACGCTTCCCGATTGTTACGGACCAGTTCTGCCGCATGCATATTCTGAATGCGCATGAGCTTTCGATGACTGCCAATGTGCAGCACATGGCGGAAGCAGGCGTAGCGGCGCTGAGAATTGACGGCCGTGATTACGATGCGGCACGTCTGGGCGAACTTGTGGCGCTGTACCGCAAGATTCTCGGCGGTGCGGTGGAGGCACCGGAAAATCTGCCGGGTACTACAAGAGGCCACTATTTCAGAGGCGTAATGTAAAAGCAAATGTCAGCTTGCGAAGCTGAATAAATTGAATAAGCCAAGGCCCCTGTCGGAAATCGCCGGCAGGGGCTTTTTGTCGCATGTACAATTTGTTTGGCCAAGCAATTTTATATGCTTAATTATAAAAATCAGAGATAGTTTTCAGGCTATAGCAATCATATGCAACAGAAAAATTTGCCTGCATCTTTCCGTTCCTGCCCAATCTATGATATAATACTAAAGTTATAGAGAAAAAAGACCTTATGGTCAGAAGATAAATTTTAGAGGAAAAGAGGAATGTGAAATGACAAATGGATTTGCAGCCTTAAAGGTTTGTGCCCACACCGTAGAGCAGCTTCAGAAAATGGGCATTAAAAAGCCGATGCCGGTACAGGAGCAGGCTATACCGGCGCTGTTTGCCGGACGTGATGTAATCGCCCGTGCGCAGACAGGCACTGGCAAAACACTGGCGTTCTTAGTGCCGCTGGCAGAAAAAATCGATACTGCCAAAAGCTATGTGCAGGCTTTGGTAATTACGCCTACGCGCGAGCTGGCGCAGCAGATTGCCACCGAAATGAAAAAAATCCTGGGCGAAAGCGATATCAAAGTGCTGGCTGTTACCGGCGGACGCGATTTCGAAACGCAAAAATATAAGCTGGAGGGACGCAGCCATGTGCTGATCGGTACTCCCGGCCGTCTTTTGGACCACATCCGCAAGGGCAACACCGACCTTGGCGGTGTGCGCTATCTGGTACTGGACGAGGTTGACGAAATGCTGCAGCAGGGCTTTATGGATGAAGCGCTGGAGCTGATTGCTATGACCGCGCCGGAGCATCAGACGATGCTTTGCTCCGCAACTCTGTCGGAAGAAGTGCGCAAGCTGGGACGCAAGCTGACGAAAAACTGCGCGCTCATTGATATCAACCCGGATCAGGCTACAGTTGAGAAAATCAAACAGGTTTGCCTGAAAACAACCGATGAATACAAGAATAAGGCTGTGGCAGCGCTCATTGACCGCCTGAACCCGTATCTGATGATTGTTTTCTGCATGAGCAAGGAGCGCACTAAGGAGTTGGGCGACTGGCTGGGCATGCAGGGCTATAACGTTGATGTGCTGCATGGCGAAATGTCTCCTGCAAAGCGCAAAACTGTTATGAAGGCCTTCCGTGATGCTAAGATTCAGATTCTGGTTGCCAGCGACCTGGCTGCCCGCGGTTTGGACGTTGAGGGTGTAACCCATGTTGTAAACTACGATATTCCGCATGATGTCGACTGGTATGTTCACCGCATCGGCCGTACAGGCCGTGCAGGCAATGAGGGCGAAGCAATTACGCTTTATACTGCCGACGAGGTTAAATGGCTGCGTAATATCGAAACCAAGCTGGGTATTTTGATGGAACGCCAAAATCTGGAGGGTGGTGTTGTGGCACGCCGCGTCGCTGTGGCTGCCAAAAAGAAAAAGTCCGCAGGACCTAAGCGCGGACGCAATTCCGTTGTTGATAAGCGCAAGGCTCCCAAAACCGGCAGTAACCGCCGTCAGGGTGCTAAAAAAGGCAAATAAGCCTGCTTAGAATTTTTAATAATAATTATGGATGCTTCTCTTGCTTTACAGAGAGGCATCCATTTTTTCTTATGCCGTAGAAGAATGTAACTTATGAGCCAATGTGCATTTTTTCTCTTTTCAAGTATAGAAAAAATATGGTAAAATATAATGGAATAAGTATGCAATAAAAAAAGAACAGGAGGGCAGTATATGTTGACAATTCGTGAATATAAGCAGGCAACAACTCTGGAGGAGGCGTGGCAGCTGAACCAGAAGCGCCCTAACCGCTTGCTTGGCGGTATGCTGTGGATGCGCCTGAGCAAGAGCAATGTGCAGACAGCTATTGATTTGTCGGCTTTAGGCCTGGATACAATAGAGGAAACAGAAACGGAATTCCGCATCGGTGCGATGGTGAGCTTGCGCCAACTGGAGCTGCATGAAGGCTTTACTGCCTACAGTGAGGGAGCAAATAAGGAGGCGCTGCGCCATATTGTAGGTGTGCAGTTCCGCAATCTTGCTACCGTCGGCGGCAGTGTGTTCGGACGCTTCGGATTTTCGGATGTGCTGACCTTGCTTTTGGTGATGGACAGCTATGTGGAATTATACAAGGGCGGTATTGTGCCGCTGGCAGATTTTGTGAATATGCCGTATGACAGAGATATTCTGGTGCGCGTTATTGTTAAAAAGACAGCAGCGCATTACAGCTATAAATCCGTGCGCATCAGCAAAACCGACTTTCCGGTGCTGACCTGCGCGGCGGCGTTGACGCAGGAAGGCGTGCAGGCTGCAGTGGGCGCACGTCCGGCGAAGGCTGCACTGGTGAAGGATGCAGAGCAGCTCGCAACTCTGCCTATGACTGCCGAGAAGGCGCAGGCCTTTGCGGAATATGCTGCAGGCTTACTGCCGACGGAAACTAATCCGCGCGGCAGTGCTGCGTATCGTACACACCTGATTAAGGTGCTGACAGCAAGATGTTTAACAGAACTGGGAGGTAAGGCCTGATGGAGATAACCTTAACCTTAAATGGCAAAAAGCTGACCCGTATGGTGGAGGCTGATACAGTTTTACTCGATTTTCTGCGCAAGGAAGGCTGCTACAGCGTGAAGCGCGGCTGTGACACTACCAACTGTGGTTTGTGCACTGTATTTATGGATAATAAGCCGGTGCTTTCCTGTGCTATCCTGGCAGCGCGTGCCGCAGGCCACAGCATTGTGACTATGGAAGGAATGCAGCAGAAGGCAGCGGAATTCGGTGCCTTTATTGCCGACCAGGGCGCGGAGCAGTGCGGCTTCTGCAACCCCGGCATGATTATGAACGCTATCGCGCTGCTGCGTGAAAACAGCGAGCCTACGGAAGAAGAAATCAAGGAATTTTTGGCAGGCAACCTGTGCCGTTGCTCCGGCTATGAGGGACAGCTGCGCGGAATTCAGAATTTCATCGCCTGGAAAAAAGCTCAGGCGCAGGCATAAGGAGGGGAGCTGCAGATGAAAATAGTTAACCAATCCTACCGCAAAAAGGATGCTATGCAGCTGGTGACAGGCCAGCCTGTCTACACCGATGACCTGGTGCCGAACGACTGCCTGCTTGTCAAGGTGCTGCGTTCTCCGCATGCGAATGCTATTATTGAAAGCATCAACACCGCGATTGCAGCCAAGGTGCCTGACATCGAAGCAATTTATACCTGGGAGGACGTGGACCAGGACGGCGAGCGCTGCACCTATGCAGGCCAGACCTATCCCGAACCGAGTCCTTATGACCGTCTGCTGCTCGACCGTCATGTACGCTTTGTGGGTGACATTGTGGCGATTGTTGCCGGCAAAACGGAAAAGGCTGTCGATAAGGCGCTGTCTTTGATTAAAGTAAAATATCAGCTGCTGGACGCAGTGCTTGACTTCCGTACTGCGCTGGATAACCCTGTGCTCGTGCATCCCGAGGATACCTGGAAGGCTCACTGCCCGGTTGGCGCCGATAATAAGCGCAACCTGTGTGCCCATGAGGTTATCGAGGATGGCGAGGTTGATAAGATTCTGGCGGAATGCGATGTTGTTATCGACCAGACAACTCATACCAAGGCTGTGCAGCAGGATATGATGGAGCCTTTCGTAACCTATTGCTCCATTGATACCTACGGCCGTTTGAATGTCCTTAGCTCTACGCAGATAGTTTTCCACTGCCGCCGCATTATTGCCAACGCGTTGCATATCCCCAAAACTATGGTACGCGTAGTTAAACCGCGTGTAGGTGGCGGCTTCGGCGCTAAGCAGAGCTGTGTCAGCGAAATGTATCCGGCTTTTGTTACCTGGAAAACAAAAAAGCCTAGTAAGATGATTTTCTCGCGTTACGAATGTCATATAGCTTCCAGCCCGCGCCATGAGATGGAGGTGCGCGTGCGTCTGGGCGCTACCAAAGAAGGCAAAATCCGCGCGATTGATTTATATACTCTTTCCAATACCGGTGCTTACGGCGAGCACGGTCCTACGACCGTCGGCCTTTCCGGTCACAAGTCTATTCCTCTGTACCGTACCGAGGCCTTCCGCTTCGGCTTTGACGTAGTTTACACCAACCTGCAGGCTGCAGGCGCATACCGCGGGTACGGTGCTCCTCAGGGCATCTTTGCCGTAGAATCCGCTGTGAACGAGCTGGCAGCACGCCTGAAGATGGACCCGATTAAGCTGCGTGAGATGAATATTACGCGTGAGGGCGATATTATGCCTGCTTATTACGGTGCGCCCAACACAAGCTGCGCGTTGGACCGCTGCCTGGAGCAGGTACGCGAGATGAGCGGCTGGGAGCAGAAGTTCCCGCTGCAGCAGCTGCCTGACGGCAAGGTACGCACAATGGGCGTGGCTATTGCGATGCAGGGCAGCTCCATTCCTTACTGCGACGTCGGCGGTGCTACCCTCAAAATTAACGACGAGGGACATTACACACTGCTGATCGGTGCTGCCGATATGGGCACCGGCTGCGATACCGTTCTGGCACAGATGGCAGCAGAGGTTTTGGAATGTGATTACGATAACATTACCGTATTCGGTGCGGATACCGACGCGTCTCCTTATGACTCTGGTTCCTACGCATCCAGTACAACATATATTACCGGCAAGGCCGTAGAAATCTGCGCACAACGTTTGCGTGGTAAGATTTGCCAGCTGGGCGCACGCCTGCTGGAATGCGGCACGGACCAGGTTGTCTTTGACGGACGCGAGGTGCGTGATACCGTAAGCGACAAGGCTGTAAGCCTCTTTGATATCGCTACCGCTTCTATGGTGAATAACGATATCGCTCTGGAAGAAACCGTGGAGCAGAACAGTGTGCTGTCCCCGCCGCCGTTTATGGCCGGTGTGGCCGAAGTAGAAACCGATTTGCTGACAGGCGAGGCACAGGTAGTGAACTTCTATGCATCTGTTGACTGCGGTACTCCGGTTAACCCGCATCTGGCGAAGGTGCAGACCGAAGGCGGCATTCTGCAGGGTATCGGCATGGCGCTGATGGAAAACGTAACCTACAGTCCTAAAGGTCGTATTTACGAAAACTCTTTCATGCAGTACAAGGTTCCCTGCCGTGAGGATATCGGTCATATCTATGTTGACTTTGCCAGCAGCTATGAGGAAAGCGGTCCCTTCGGTGCCAAATCCGTTGGCGAGCTGGTAATCAATACACCTGCTCCGGCGATTGCCGACGCAATTTATCAGGCAACCGGCAAACGCTTTATGACTTTGCCGATTACCCCGGAAAAAATTGCTATGGGCGTTGACGAAGAATAAGATTTTAATAAGCTGAAAACAAATGTGGTTGCAAAACCACATTTGTTTTGGCAAGCGTTATTCTCGGGTGAGAATGACGCTGGGGACAGCCCCCTTCCGCCTCACTGCGTTCGGCACCTTCCCTATACTAAGACCAATTTTTCATAAAATGAAAAATGCTGGTCGTGTTATACTCGAAGAGTGCAAGGGGCAGGCAAGAAGGACAGCAGAACACAAACAGGTTAGCTCAAAGCCTTAACGAGCAATTAATATATCGTGTAGCGAATAAAAATTTTAGCAAATGAGTGTCTGGCACCATAGAAGTGTCGCAACTGTTTGAGCGCTAAGCCAACTACCTTAGTATAATTTATTTGCATAGCGCGAGTTTTGCGGCACTTCGTCCTGTTTCCACACGAAATTTGCGTTGTGCCCTATGGCACAGGAAAATTTTTTCTGAGCGAAATGATATTTAATTGCGACGCACATAACCACCTTTCACCTCACTGTGTTCGGCACCTTCTCCAAGGGGCAGGCGAGAAACTAACAGCTTTTTACTAATTTCAATTCACGTAAAAAAGGACTACAATCATGTACGACCAATACAACCGCAAAATAGATTATCTGCGCATATCCCTTACCGACAGCTGCAACCTGCATTGCCGCTATTGTCAGCCGGAGGTGAGTGAGCATGTGCCGCATAATGAAATATTGCGCTACGAAGAGCTTTTGCGCATTTGCCGCGCTGCGCTGCAGCTTGGCATCAGCAAATTCAAAATCACCGGCGGCGAGCCTTTGCTGCGCAAGGGCTGCAGTGATTTTATTGCCAACCTGAAGCAGCTGGAGGGCGCGGAGCAGGTGACGCTGACAACGAACGGCACGTTGCTGTCAAATCAGCTGCCTGCGCTTATCGCGGCAGGTGTGGACAGCATCAACGTGAGCTTGGACACGCTGGATGCAGCGTATTATACAGAGCTTACCGGCGGCAGCCTGGACAGCGTTCTGCAGGCATTGCAGGAGCTGCAGTCTGCAGGGATACCGTTCAAGCTGAACTGTGTGCCCCTTGCAGAAAACGGTCCGGCCGATATTATGCAGTTGCTAAAGCTGGCGCACAGGTATAACGCACCACTGCGCTTTATTGAGCTGATGCCGCTGGACTGCAACGCTAATCTGCGAGGAGTGAGCGGCAACGAAATCCGCAGTCTGCTGGAGCAGGCAGGTTTACAGCTGCAGCCCGATGCGCAGCGCTACGGCAACGGTCCTGCAAGCTACTGGCGCATTAGCGGTTATGCAATGCCGGTGGGCTTTATCGAACCGCTGCACAATAAATTCTGCGCTGTCTGTAACAGGGTGCGTCTTACATCCGTAGGCATGCTGAAGCCCTGTCTTTACAGTGACGCGGGCATGAACCTGAAGCACTTGCTGCGTGACGGCGCAAGTGATGCGGATTTGCTGCAGGCTATGCAGGAGATTATTTACGCCAAGCCTGCGGGACACAGCTTTGATGTAAAAGCAGCGCGCTTTAATATGAGCCAGATTGGCGGATAAATACAGGCTTTGAAGGAGCAGACAATGAGTGAATTTACACATTTTGATGCTGCGGGCAATGCTCTGATGGTGGATGTCAGCGACAAGGCTGACACCGCGAGGGTTGCAGTGGCGCAGGGGAAAATCTGCGTAAGCAGAGAAATATATGAAAAGATTGTTGCCGGCAGTATGGCTAAGGGTGATGTGCTGGGCGTAGCACGTGTTGCCGGAATTATGGCAGCCAAGCGCACCAGTGAGCTAATTCCGCTGTGCCATCTGCTGCAGCTGACGAAGTGCACGGTAGATTTTGAGCTGTTGGCGGAAAACGGCAGCTACGCTGTACAGACACAGTGCCTGGTCAAGACTACGGGCAAGACAGGCGTGGAGATGGAGGCGCTGACAGGCGTGCAGATTGCCTTGCTGACGATTTACGATATGTGCAAGGCCGTGGATAAGGCGATGGTGATTACAGATGTGCATCTGCTGAGCAAAGCAGGCGGAAAGAGTGGTGATTTTGTATGGAAGCAAGCATCAGAGGCATAATCAAGGCTGTGTGTATCAGCGAAAAGAAGGGTACGGAAAAGCATCCTGTGAATGAGATTGTCCTCAAAGAAAATTTCGGCATCGAGGGTGATGCTCACGCCGGCAAATGGCATCGTCAGGTGAGTTTGCTGAGTGCGGAAAAGGTGGATGAATTTAATGCGCGCGGCGGTGATGCCGCTATCGGTGCCTTCGGTGAAAATATTTTGGTAAGCGGCATCGACTTCAAAAAGCTGCTGGTAGGCAGCATCATGCGCAGCGGTGAAGTAGTGATGAAGCTGACGCAGATTGGCAAGGAATGCCACAGACATTGCACGATTTTTGCACGTGTGGGCGACTGCATTATGCCACGTGAGGGCGTTTTTGCTACGGTAGAGCATGGCGGCGTTCTGCGCAGTGGCATGGAGCTGGAAGTGACGCTGCCAGCAGCCGACGCACCCTTGCGTGCGGCGGTAATGACACTTTCAGATAAGGGTGCCGCGGGTGAGCGTGTTGATACCAGCGGGCCTAGGGCAGCAGAGCTATTGGCGGAAGCAGGCTACGAAATTGTAGAGCAGGTTTTGCTTCCCGATGCGCAGAAGAAAATAGAACGTGAGCTGATGCGTCTTGCGGACAGCAGACAGGTGGATCTGATTATCACCACAGGCGGCACGGGCCTCTCACTGCGCGATGTTACACCGGAGGCAACAATGGCGGTGGCTACACGCAATGTGCCCGGTATCGCGGAGACCATCCGTGCGGAATCGCTGAAGATTACGCGGCGGGCAATGCTGAGCCGCGGCGTGAGCGTAGTGCGCGGACAGACGCTGATTGTGAATCTTCCCGGAAGCACCAAAGCGGTGGAGGAAGCGCTGGCAATCGTTTTGCCGCAACTGGAGCATGGACTGCGTATCCTGAAGGGCAGCGCCCATGACTGTGCAAGAAAATGAGCGCAATAGACTGGTCACCGCTGTGGATTTCGCTGCGCACTGCGGCAGCAACAATCGTCATAGTTTTCTTTATCGGCGTAATTATTGCCTGGTGGGTGGAACGGCTGCAGAGCCAAAGCCTGAAGATTTTTGCCGACGCTATAATAACACTGCCGATGGTGCTGCCACCTACGGTAGCAGGCTTCTTTTTACTGTATTTTTTTGGCAACAACCGCTTTTTGGGCCAGCTTATTTATCAGATGACAGGTATAAAAATAGCCTTCAGCTGGTTGGCAACAGTGCTGGCAGCAGCGGTAATTTCGCTGCCGCTCATGTACCGCAGTGCGCGCGGTGCCTTGTCGCAGGTTGACAAGGGCATGCTGGAGGCGGCGCGTTCGCTTGGCATGACGGAATGGCGTATCTTTTGGCGTATTCATCTGCCTAATGCGCTGCCCGGTATTATCGCAGGTGGTCTGCTTGCCTTTGCCCGCGGTCTGGGCGAGTTCGGTGCCACGGCGATGATTGCCGGCAATATCGCAGGACGTACACGCACACTGCCGCTGGCAGTTTATTCTGCCGTAGCGGCAGGCGATTGGGATGCCGCAGGCTGGTATGTGGCCGTAATTGTGGGCATCTGCCTTTTGGTAGTTATCGGTCTTAATGTCTACTTATATAAAACAAAACAACAACAGGGGGAGTAAAATGAAAAAACTCTTATGCTTAGTATTTTCTTTGATGTTAGCTGTTATGGCTGCAGGCTGCGGCGGCGGTGATAAGCAGGCTGCTGCTCCGCAGGCAGGCAAAACACTGCGTCTGGTAGCTGCTGCCAGCATGGAAAAGGTCTTTACGCAAAAGCTTATTCCGTTGTATCAGCAAAAACATCCGGAAATCAAAATCGAGGGCGTATATGATGCCAGCGGCAAGCTGCAGGCACAAATTGAAAGCGGCCTGGCAGCTGACGTATTTATTTCTGCGGCCAACAAGCAGATGAACGCACTGAGCGACAAGGGCTATATGGATAAGAGCACGGTGAAGCCGCTGCTGGAAAACAGGCTGGTGCTGATTGTGCCTAAAAGCGGCAGCGAAATCAAAGGCTTTAATGATTTCAGCAAGGCTAAGCATCCTGCAATCGGCGATCCTGCCAGCGTTCCTGCAGGCCAATATGCTAAAGAAGCACTGTCCAAGCTGGACCAGTGGGATGCGATTCAGTCCAAAGTAAGCCTTGGTACTAACGTAACACAAGTGCTGAACTGGGTTGCCGAAGGCAGTGCCGATGCAGGCCTTGTTTACGCTACTGATGCAGCACTCTTGAAGGATAAGGTTACTGTTGTGGCCGAAGCTCCGGCAGTCTCCTTAAAAAAGCCGGTAATTTATCCTATCGGCGTGTTGGCGAAGGCTCCGCAGGCTGAGGCTGCTAAGGATTTTGCGGCCTTCCTGCAGACAGAAGAAGCTATGAAGATTTTTGCCGCCTACGGCTTTGCGCAGGCTAAATAAGAGGTAGATAAGCATGAAATTAATTCGTACTGAAGATGCGGTCGGCAGTGTTCTCTGCCATGACCTGACACAGATTATCAAGGGCGTTACGAAGGATGCCGTATTCCGCAAGGGGCATGTGGTGCAGCCAGAGGATATTCCGGTGCTGCTTTCCATCGGTAAGGAGCATTTATATGTGTGGGAAGCCGACGAAAACATGCTGCATGAAAATGATGCCGCACGCATTTTGTGCGACATCTGTAAAAACACTATGATGGATGAATCGCCTGTGAAAGAGGGCAAGATTGAGCTTGCCGCCGCTGCTGACGGTCTGTTCAAGGTAGACGGCGCGCGTCTGCGCCTGGTGAACAGCTTCGGACAGATGATGATTGCGACGCGTCACGGCAATACGCCGGTGAAGAAGGGCGACAAGCTCTGCGGTACGCGCATTATCCCGCTGGTTATCGAAAAGGAAAAGATGCAGCGTGTGCGTGAGCTGTGCGGTGATGAACCGCTGCTGCAGCTTTTGCCGTATAAAATCAAAAAGGCTGCCGTGCTGGCGACCGGCAGTGAGGTTTTCCACGGACGCATTAAGGATACCTTTACCCCCGTGCTGGAGGAAAAGCTGGCTGAGTTCAATGTGGAGGTAGTTTATAAGCAGGTGCTGGATGACAAACCGGAGCAGATTGCCGCTGCGATTAAAACTGCGATTGAGGAAAAGGGCGCGGAAATGGTGCTTTGCACCGGCGGCATGAGCGTTGACCCGGATGACCGCACACCGCTCGCAATCAAAAATACCGGCGCACGCATTGTTTCCTATGGCGCACCGGTGCTTCCGGGCGCCATGTTTTTGCTATCCTACTACGGTGAAAAGCAGGTGCCTGTTATGGGCTTGCCGGGCTGCGTAATGTACGCTAAGCGCACGATTTTCGACCTGGTGCTTCCGCGCGTGCTGGCCTGTGACCTTGTCACTGCCGACGAGCTGGCGGCCTTGGGCGAAGGCGGTTTGTGCCTGAATTGCGCTGTGTGCACCTATCCTGCCTGCGGTTTTGGCAAGGGGTGGTAAAATGACCTATGCAGAGCCGCAGCATTATCATGTGAAGGTGCGCGTGTATAACGAAAGCATTGATTTCGGCAAGGGCGTAGCGGAGCTTTTGCAGCGCATTGAGGCCACCGGTTCGCTGAGTGCTGCCTACAAGGCTATGGGTATGTCGGCCAGCAAGGCGTGGAAGATTCTGCGGCGTGCGGAGGCAGACCTGGGCTTTGCGCTGGTCAGCAGCACGGCAGGCGGTAAAAGCGGTGGCAGCAGTGTGCTGACGCCGGAGGGACGCTTGCTGCTTGAGCGGTATACAGCCTTCAATGCAGAGGTGCAGTTGGCGGCGGCGCAGGCCTTCGCCAAGTATTTCAAATAACATAAAGCTTGTGGCAGTACCTTGTGGCAGTACGGGGATTTTTCCTTGTACTGCCTTTGTTTATATAGTTTGTATTTTCTTGACGCAGATTAGTAAAGAGGCTATAATATAAACATCTAGTAAATAGCAACAAGTATCAGATATGGAGGCTTTGCCAACTTCCTTCCGCTGTGTATAGGCGGATGATGAGCTTGCGATTTGCCGCAAAAAAATTGCAGCGTTATTTTTTTGAAAGAAGGTTTAAGTATGAGTATTTTTGCCGGAGCTGTTGATTATTTTGTTAAGGGTGGTCCCTGCATGTGGCCGCTGCTGATGTGTTCCTTTGCCGCTATTGCTATTGGTGTGGAACGATATCTTTTCTATAAGAAGGCTATTTCCGGAGAAAAGTTCGCGAGCAGCTTCTGCCGCATGATGAATGACTTTAATCTGGTTGGCGCCAGTGAGCTGGCAGAGCAGAGCAAGGGCGAGGCTGCTGCCATGGCTAAGGAGATTCTGGATATTAAGGGTGACCTCGGACAGCGTCTGGAAACTATTGTCTATACCAAAGCTGACCGCATCATCGACAGCCTGGAAAAGAATATCAACTATCTGAGCGTTGTTATCGGCCTTTCACCGATGCTCGGTCTGCTCGGTACGATTACCGGTATGATTTCTTCTTTTAATGCTTTGAACGAAAGAACTCAGAACCCGATGGCTGTTACCGCAGGTATCGGCGAAGCGCTGATTACTACCGTTTTCGGCCTGTGCATTGCTATTATGGGTATGTGTATCCATGCTTATCTTACAAGTAAAATCAAAACCGAAACTCTGAATATCAACGAAGTAGCGGATACACTGGTTGATATTTTCAAAGCTAACGAGCAGAGCAAATGAGGGGCGGTGTTGAAAAATGCGCAGACGTCGTAAAAGAGAGCTTACTCCACCGTCGATAATGCTCAGTCCGATGATTGACATGATTTTCCTGTTGCTGGTATTTTTCATTGTCAGCACTATGTATATGAGCGAGGTCAAGACGATTCCTATCCGTCTGCCGATTGCTAAGCATTCGGAGAATGTCAGCAAGAGTAACTTTAATGTAACAATCAAAAAGGACGGCAGCCTTTATCTTGATGAAAATAAAATCGAGATGGATATGCTGGTTCAGAATGCTGCGATTGAAAGCAAGCATGATTCCTCCTTCTCGGTTATTATCAGAGCGGAGGACGAAGCTCCCTATAAAACTATTATCCAGCTGATGGATAAAATGAAGGGAGCAGGTGTCACACGCTTCGGTTTGGCTACGGATACAGGTGAGAGCAAATGAAGGATGAACAAAAGCGATTTGGCAAGGGCTTTGCCGTAGCTCTGGCTGTGCATCTTGTTCTTGCCGCCGGCCTTGGCATTTTCGGCTACCGCTTTGTGCATACGCCTCCGGAAATTTTGGAGGTTTCGCTGGAGAGCGGCGGTGGCGGCGCTGAAGCTCAGGAGGAAGAAATCGAACAGGAGGAGCAGCAGGAAGAGCCTGTCATCCAAAGTCTGGAGGATATTATTGACCAAAAGCTGAAGCCTAAACCGCAAAAGAAAGTTGTCAGGAAAAAGGCGACTGCAGCCCCCGGACCGAAGGCTCCTGCCGGTAATCCTACCGGTAACGGTACAGACACAGGTACGGACAGCGGAACAGGCAGTGGCAGCGGCAGTGGTAATGGTAGCGGCAGCGGCGAAGGCCGCGGTGTGCCGGTAAAACCGCCACGCCTGCTGCGCGAGGTTGCACCTGTATATCCTGCGTCCGCACGCAACAGCGGTGCTACCGGTGTGGTAACGGTACGTATTCTGGTAGGTGCCGACGGCAGTGTAGAGGATGTAACGGTAGTCGGTTCCTCCGGCAACAGCGCTATGGATAGCAGCGTTGTAACTGCGGTCAACAAATGGCGTTTCAGTCCTGCCAAAGATAAGTACGGTCAGAACGCACGCTGTCGCGTTACGCGTGCGGTAAGCTTTAACTTAAGATAAAAATTATACGCAGCTGCTTTTATGCAAAAAGCTGCCGTCTCCGGTTTAGGCCGGGGCTGGCAGCTTTAATTTTCCGGGAGAAATATCGAGTTTAAGAAGATGATTATACCGATGCAAAAGAAAAAAACACGGGCATTATGCACCGTGTTTTTTTCTGCCTTGTGTCTCACGGAAGGAGTGAGACGAAGTGGAAGGGATTAGATAAATACCAAAATCATCGGCTAATATTTTATTAGCTGTTTATATTATACTCCTCAGCAAATCAGCTTGTCTAATAAGGAGCCAGCATAACAGTTATTTCGCTTTGTTCAGATTTCTGTATTTCGTTACGAAGAGGGCGATGCGCTCCAGCGCCTTATGCAGGATTTCTTCGCTGTAAGCATAGGAGCAGCGGATATAGCCTTCGCCGCCGGCACCGAAGATGTTGCCGGGGATTACGAGAACTTCCTGCTCCTCCAGCAGCTTTTCAACAAATTCCATGCTGGAAAGGCCGGTTTCCTTGATGCAGGGGAAAACATAGAAGGCGCCTTTGGGCTCATACAGCGGCAAACCCATCTTGTGGAAGCCGTCAATCATAATCTGACGGCGGCGGCTGTATTCGGCAACCATATTGTCAACGTCCTGACGGCAGTATTTCAGTGCCGCAATCGCGCCGTACTGTGCTGTAACGTTGGGGCAGAGCACAACATACTGATGCAGGATGTTCATAGCGTTGATGATTGCTGCCGGTGCCATGATATAGCCAAGACGCAGGCCTGTCATAGCGTAGGCTTTGGAGAAGCCGTTGAAAATGATGGTGCGGTCGCGGAATTCTGGGAAGGAGGTGAACATGGTGTGCGTTTTGCCACCATAGGTAAGATGAGCATAAAGCTCGTCGCTGATGACAATCAGGTCATGCTTTACAGCCCAATCACCGATAGCCTTAATCTGCTCCTTGCTCATAATAGCGCCGGTCGGGTTATTGGGATAACCAAGCATAATAGCTTTGGTCTTGGGCGTAACAGCCTTTTCCAGATCTTCAATGGTGGGCACAAAGCCGTTTTCCTGATAAGTTTCTACGGAAACGGGCTTGCCGCCTGCCAGAATAACGCAGACCTTGTTGGCAACGTAACAGGGCTCGGGAAGAATAATTTCGTCACCGGGATGCATAATGGTAGTAATAGTGGTGTACAGTGCTTCGCTGACACCGACGGTTACCATGATTTCGGTTTTAGGATCGTATTTAACGCCGTAGTTTTTATGGATATCATCCGCAATTGCCTCGCGCAGCTCCAAAAGGCCGAGCGTAGGAGTGTAGCAGCTTTTGCCTTCGCAGATGCTGTTGATTTCGGCATCCTTGACAGCCTGCGGAATATCAAAATCGGGTTCGCCTACACTGAGAGGCACGATGTTGGGGTTAGCGGCCATAATATCAAGAAACTTTGCCAGACCGGAGGGAGGCAGTGCTTTAATAAAGGGAGAAACAGCAGCATCAAAATTATAGGACATAAAAAATACCACCTTTTATAAAAAGCTTGTCGATAAAGCGCCCTTGTCCAAACTGACACTTTTTCCACAATCTCTATCTGTTTACTATATTACTGTAGCAGATATTTTTGCCACTGACAAGGGAAAGCATAGTGTATACATTTTACGTGGCAGATTTAGCATTTTTCTGTATAAAATTTAACATATAATAACTAGATATAGCGTAAGCTACTTGCAAGACTTGTCAACAGATGCTATAATAAGGATAGCCAAAATAAGTATGACTTGTGAAAGAGTGGGTTTAAAGCCCGCTCTTTCCGCTTATTATGATGTTTCTGACGCATTTGCGGCAGAGGCAGGTGTTGGCCGCAAGGTTAATACAGAAAGAAAAACTTAATATGGAGGTGAAAATGATGCAGGCAAAAGAAGTTGAAGCACTGATTACCGCAATGGTAGACCCCCTTCTGCAGGATACCGGACTTACTCTGGTTGATGTAGAATATGTGCGTGAAAAGGACTGGTACCTACGGATTTTTCTCGATAAGCCTGGTGGAGTTGAAATTGATGACTGCCAGATGGTGAGCGAAAAGCTGACGGAGATTCTGGATGCAGAGGATCCTATTCCCGACAAATACTTTTTGGAGGTTTCTTCTCCGGGCATTGACCGTCCGCTGAAGAAGGACAAGGACTTTGAAGCTGCCTACGGCACCAAGGTTGACATTATGTTCTATACTCCGTGGGAGGGAATGAAAAATCTGACCGGTATTCTGGTAGCACATGATGACGAAGCTGTACAGGTTAAAAAGATTATTAAAGGCAAGGAATTCAAAAATCCTGACCGCATTGAACGTAGGCTGATTGCGAATATCAGACCGCATATAGACTTTTAATTTAAGAAATAGGAGGCTTATTAAGTGAACGCAGATTTTATCTCAGCAATCCAGGAATTAGGAAAGGAAAAGGGTATTGACCCCGAGCTTTTGTTCCAGGCTGTTGATGACGCTTTGGTTGCTGCTTACAAGAAGAACACCGGCACAAACCAGAATGTCCGTGTTGAAATGAATAAAGAAACCGGTGAAATCCATGTATATGCTCAGCGCACTGTAGTTGAAGGCGAGGCTGACGGCATTAACGAAATGACTCTGGAGGATGCTCAGGCAATCAACCCGCAGTATCTTGCAGGCGATATCGTAGAGGTTGAGGTTACTCCGAAAAACTTCGGCCGTATTGCTGCCCAAAACGCTAAGCAGTTTGTTGTACAGCGTATCCGTGAGGCAGAGCGCGGACAGGTATATGAACGCTTCCAAAGCCGTGCCAATGATATCGTTACCGGTATTATCGAGCGCATGGAAAACCAAAACGTTTATATCGATTTGGGCAAGGTTGAAGCCGTGCTGACTCCGAACGAGCAGATTCCCGGTGAAATCTACCAATACCATGAGCGTATGAAAACCTATATTGTTGAGGTTAAGCGCACCAACAAGGGACCGCAGATTATGGTTTCCCGTACTCATCCCGGCCTGCTGAAGCGCCTGTTTGAGCTGGAGGTTCCGGAAATCCATGACGGCGTTGTTGAAATCAAATCCGTTGCCCGCGAGCCCGGTATGCGCTCCAAGATTTCCGTATATACCGCTGACAGCAATGTTGATCCGGTAGGTGCCTGCGTAGGCCACAAGGGCATGCGCGTACAGACTATCGTTAACGAGCTGCGCGGTGAAAAGATTGATATTGTAAAATACAGTGAAGATCCGGCACAATATGTTGCCAATGCTCTGAGCCCGGCAAAGGTTGTCAAGACAAACGTTAACGAAGCAGACAAAATCTGCCGCGTTGTCGTACCGGATTACCAGCTGTCCCTGGCTATCGGCAAGGAAGGCCAAAATGCCCGCCTGGCTGCTAAGCTGACCGGCTGGAAAATTGATATTAAGAGCGAAACTCAGGCTGCCGAAGAGGCTGCTGTTGAGCCTGCTCCCGTGGAAGAAGCATGATGAAGGTTAAAAAAGTTCCGCAGCGTAAATGCTTAGGCTGCAATGAAATGAAGGATAAAAAGGCTCTGCTGCGCGTTGTACGTTCACCTGAGGGCGAGGTCAGCCTTGACCTCACCGGCAAGAAGAACGGACGCGGCGCATATGTCTGCCCCGATAAGGAATGCATTACCAAGGCCGTAAAGGAGAAACGTCTGGAGCGCGCTTTGGAGAGACCTATCGGCGAGGATGTACTCAAGCAGCTGCTGGAGGATTTCGAGCATGGCAGGCAATAATGTTGCTTTTGCTTTAGGGTTGGCGCAAAAAGCCGGCAAAATCGCTTCCGGTGATGTAGCTGTGCGTGCTGCCTTAAAAAGCGGCAAGGTCAAGTTACTTGTTTTGGCACAAGATGCTGCCCCTAATTCAAAAAAGGAAATTTATTTCCTGGCAGAGATGGCAGGCGTGCAGGTCATTGAGCTGTTGACGCGCAATGAGCTGGGCTATGCGATCGGCAAAGGACCTAGAATAGCTGTTGCTATTACCGATGCGAATTTTGCCAACATGCTGCTGAAAAAATAATGATTTAAATCACAGTTGTCTGCGCAGCTTGCGCGAGCTTCGCAGATGAATCTGCTTCTTATTATCTGGTCTGGAGGTGGATGAATGGGTAATAAAAGAATATATGAGGTTGCCAAGGATTATGGCAAACCGGTAAATGAGGTCATTGACCTGTTGAAGAAAAATAATATCGAAAAAACTAATTTTAGTGCAGCTGATGACAAGGCTATGTCTGTTATCCGTAAAGCATACGATAAAAAAACAGAACCGCCCAAACCGGCGAAGACGGAAAAACGTGATGTCAGCAAACCGGCTGCTCCTGCGCGTCCGCAGGATACAGCTAAAAGAAACGATAACAATATGAATAGGAATAACGGACAGAGGAATATGCAACAAAATCAGCAACAAAATCAACGCAATAACAACAACGCTCAACAAGGGCGTAACGAAAATCGTCAGGGTGGCCGCAACGAAGGCCGTCCGCAGCAAAACCGCGGTGGCCAGCAGGGCAACCGCCAAGGCGGCCGTAACGAAGGCCGTCCGCAAAACCGCAACGGTCAGCAGGGCGGTCAGGGCAACCGTCAGGGTAACCGCAACGGCCAACAACGCCAGGGCGGTATCTTTGTAGGTCCTAAGAGCCAGCAGGGCCCGAGCGTACATGGCGAAAGCCGTGCACAGGTTAGCGGTGGCCGCAGCGAAGGCCGCAGTAGCGGTCGCAGCGAAGGCGGTCGCGATAACCGTCAGGGCGGTCGCAACGCAGGCAAGAGCCGTAAGGACAACAAGCTGCAGATTAAGGGCAGCTACGCTACCCGCGAAAGCCGTCCAAACCGCAGCGCCGGCCATCAGATGCCGATAAACCGCGGCGGCAAGAAGCCCGCACCGAAGCAACAACAGGCTCCGGTAGAAATCGTTCGTCCGACCTACGTTGAAATCGGCGAATCCATCAATGTACAGGAATTTTCCAAGCTCATTAAGCGTGAGGTTAATGAAGTAATCAAGGCTCTGTTTATGCTGGGCGTAATGGTTACCATCAACCAGGATATCGATTTCGATACCGCACAGCTTATCGGCGACAACTTCGGCGTAGAAGTTGGCCAGAAGGCTCCGGAAGAGGATCCGACAGAGATTCCCGAGGTTGACGATCCGCCTGAAAAACGCGTTCCGCGTCCGCCGGTTATTACCGTTATGGGCCACGTTGACCATGGTAAAACCTCCTTGCTGGACGCTATCCGCAAAACCAACGTTACTTCCCGCGAGGCCGGCGGTATTACCCAGCACATCGGTGCTTATAAGGTAAACTACCAGGGCAAGCAGATTGTATTCCTGGATACCCCGGGCCATGAAGCTTTCACAGCTATGCGTGCCCGCGGCGCACAGGTAACCGACGTTGCAATTCTGGTTGTGGCAGCAGATGACGGTGTAATGCCGCAGACCATCGAGGCTATCAACCATGCTAAGGCCGCAAAGGTACCTATCATTGTAGCTATCAATAAAATCGACCGTCCGGGCGCAAATCCGGATCACGTTAAACAACAGCTGGCAGAGCATGAGCTCATTCCTGAGGATTGGGGCGGCGACACCATCATGGTACCGGTGTCCGCACATCAGAAAACCGGCATCAGCGACCTGCTCGAAATGATTCTGCTGGTTGCTGAAATGCAGGAACTGAAGGCTAACCCGAATCTGCCTGCTCACGGCACCATCATCGAGGCACAGCTGGATAAAGGCCGTGGCCCGGTTGCTACTGTCCTGGTACAACGCGGTACTCTGCATATCGGTGATACCATTATTGCCGGCACCTCCTATGGTAAGGTTCGTGCAATGATTAATGACCGTGGCGAAAAAGTTAAGAAGGCTCTGCCTTCTACCCCTGTAGAGGTACTGGGCCTGAACGATGTACCGGCTGCCGGCGATATTCTGGACAGCACCGATGAAAAGACTGCCCGCGGCGTTGCCGAAAAACGTATCGCTAAGAAGAAAGAAGAGGAAATCAAGCTGAACTCCAAGGTTTCTCTGGATGACCTGTTCCAACGCATTAAAGAAGGCGAAATCAAAGAGCTGAACATCGTTGTTAAGGCTGACGTTCAGGGTACCATCGAAGCATTGAAGGCATCCCTGGAGAAAATCAAAAACGATGAGGTTAAGGTTGCCGTTGTCCATGCAGGCGTAGGCGCTATCACCGAGTCCGACGTAATGCTGGCATCCGCTGCCAACGCACTGATTATCGGCTTTAACGTTCGTCCTGACGCTAACGCGCGTAAGGCTGCCGAAACCGAGAAGGTTGACGTACGCACCTACCGTGTAATTTACGACGCACTCAACGACGTTGAGGCTGCTATCAAGGGTATGCTTGCTCCTAAATTCAAAGAGGTTATTCAAGGCCGCGTAGAAATCCGTCAGCTGATTACTATTTCCAAGCTGAAGATTGCCGGCTGCTATGTAGTTGAAGGCAAGGTTACCAACAGCTCCAAGGTTCGTGTTGTCCGTGACGGCATCGTAGTTCACGAAGGCGTTATCGAATCTCTGCGCCGCTTCAAGGACGATGTGAAGGAAGTTGCCCAAGGCTTTGAATGTGGTATCACTTTAGAGAAATTCAGCGACCTTAAAGAGGGCGATATCTTTGAAGTATACGACATGGAAGAAATCGCAGTAGAATAGTCTGCCGCATAAGGCACATTGCGCAGGAATGCCGGCCGCAAAAGCCGCATTCCCCGCAGCTGCTGCCTGTACGTCAGTCTGTATCTATATTATAGAGGAAAAGAAAATGGCAAGACTTAGAGTAGAAAAAGTACAGGAGGCCATCAAGCATGAAATCAGCAAAATGCTGCTGCATGATGTCAAGGATCCGCGTATTCAGTTTGTTACCGTAACCGGCGTGGAGCTGACAGATGATATGAGCTATGCCAAGATTTTCATCAGCATGTATGGTCCCAAGGATAAACAGGATGAAACCTGGAAGGCTCTGAACAAGGCATTAGGCTTTATGCGTACGGAAATCGCCAAACGTATCCGCCTGCGCTTTGCACCGACCCTGATTCTGCAGAAGGATACATCCGCAGAATACAGTGCGCATATTCAGAGCATCTTAGATAAGATTAAGCAGGAAGAAAAGCCTGCAGCCGAGGAAGCAGAGCATGAGTAAGGAGCTTAGCCTGCAGGAAACAGGCGCTATGCTGCTGGCGGCAGAAAAAATCGTGCTGTGCACCCATGTAAGCCCGGATGGTGACACCTTGGGCTCCACTTTGGGACTGGCACGCTTTTTGCTGGCACAGGGCAAGCAGGTTACTGTTTTCTGTGATGACGTTATCAATAAAAGCTTTAGCTTTATTCCCGGTATTGAATTGTGTGAACGCCCGGTAGATGGCAGCAAGCTGCAGACGGATTTGCTGGTAGTTATTGATGCCAGCTCCTTTGACCGTATTGGTCTGGTGTCCAAGGTTGTAGAAGCAAAAATACTGCTGAACATCGACCACCATATTTCCAACGAACGCTTTGCCGAATATCTCTACTTGGATGCCAAGGCAGCAGCCGTGGGCGAGGTAATGTGCGATTTGTTCATGGCTATGCAATGGCCCTTTGATAAGGAAATTGCTACCTGCTTTTATACAGCAATCAGCACAGACTGCGGTTCGTTCCGCTATGCCAACACTACGCCGAAAACTATGCGTAATGCTGCCAAGCTGCTGGAATACGGCGTGCAGCCTAACGAAATCAGCGATGCACTGGACGTGCGTTCCCGTGATACGGTAGAGATGCTGGCCAAGGTACTGCCTTCGCTGACCTTCGCTTATGAAGGCAAAATTGCTTATCTCACAATTACCAACGATTTATATGACAAGGATGTCCAGACCGACAGCTTTGTGTCCTACCCGCGCTATATTGAGGGCGTTGACGTAGCTATTATGTTCAAGGCCGTTGAGCCGGCGGTAACGCGCGTGAGCATGCGCTCCAAGAGCGTTGACGTATCCGCTGTGGCTGTAGCCTTCGGCGGCGGCGGTCATCTGCGGGCAGCAGGCTGTACGATTTATGCACCGGTAGAGGAGGCTCGCACTCAGCTGCTGGAAGCATTGGGCAAATTGGTTTAATATGGACGCAATTTTTAATGTATTAAAACCACCACAGATGACATCGCATGATGTTATCGGCTTTTTGCGGCGCATGCTTAACACAAAGAAAATCGGACATGGGGGAACTCTTGACCCTGACGCGGCAGGAGTTCTTCCTGTTTTTGCGGGCAGTGCGACCCGTTTGCTGGAGTTCGCTGTGGAAGGCCGCAAGGAATATATTGCCGAATTTACGCTGGGTGCGCAGACAGTTACCGGCGATGACAGCGGTGAGGTTGTCAAAACGATGCCTGTGCCTGCATTCGGCAAACAGGAGCTAGAAGCGGTGCTGGCGCAATTTACCGGCAAGCAGCTGCAGCTGCCGCCGATGTATTCGGCAATCAAAATCAACGGCAAAAAGCTGTATCAGCTGGCACGTCAGGGCGTAGAGGTGGAACGCACCGCACGTCCGATTGAGATCTATAAGCTGGAGCTTCTGCATTATACGGCAAACAGCTTTACTGTGCGCGTGGCCTGCTCCAAGGGTACCTATATCCGCGTTCTGGGCGAGGACCTGGCGACGGCGCTGGGAACCTGCGGTACGATGAGCTTTTTGCTGCGCACGCAGGTGGGAGCCTACACGATTGACAAGGCCTGCACGCTGCAGGAAATCGCGGAGAATCCCGAAGCCTGTGCCGCAGAGCCGCTGACTGCCGTTGCCGAGCTGCCTAAGCTCAAGGTGAACGCGCGTCAGGCGGCGCGTATCACTAACGGTGTACGCACCACGGTGGCGCAGACTGCCGACGGCAGATACGTACTGCTGGGGCCGGGGGATGAATTCTTAGGCATCGTCCGCTGTGAGCAGGAGCGCCTGCAGGCAGAAAAAATCTTAGAGCATTACCCGATGCCAGAGGAATAAGCATGGAGATTATTACTTCTTTAGAACAACTGCATAAATTTTCCGCTCCCTGTGTGGTAGCATTGGGTACCTTTGACGGCCTGCATCGCGGTCATCTTGATGTAATTGAAACCGCAAGGGAGAAGGCGCGTGAATGTAATTCGCAGCTGGCGGTATTTACCTTCAGCAACCATCCCTTTGAATGGATTCGTCCGGGCATGGTGCCGTCGGCGCTGATAACAGGTGCGCAAAAGCAGGAGCTTTTGCAGCAGCTTGGCGTGGATGTGCTGGTGGACATTCCCTTTAATCAGCAGGTAGCAGATCTTTCGCCGCAGGAGTTTTTGCAGCGACTGCAGCAGCTTGATTACAGCTGTCTGGTAGTCGGTGCCAACTTTACCTACGGCTGCCGCGGACAGGGAACTGTCTATACGCTGGCTGCTTCTGCCAAGGCCATGGGCTTTGAGCTGATTGTGCGCGAGCTGGTAAGCGAGGGTGCAACCGTTATCAGCAGCACCGCTATCCGTCAGCTGATTGCTGCCGGTGAGGTAGCAGAGGCAGCAGCAATGCTGGGGCGCAGCTACAGCATCAGTGGCACGGTGGCGCACGGCAACGAGCGTGGCAGACTGCTTGGTTATCCTACGGCCAATATTGAGCTGGAGGATGCACATGTTGCGGTTCCTCTGGGGGGAGTTTACGCTGTGCGGGTGATTGTCAACGGCAAAAGCTATCACGGCATGGCCAATATTGGTTACAATCCGACCTTTGGCGATGTTGCCCAACCGCGTCTGGAAACGAATATCTTTGATTTTACCGGTGACCTTTACGGTAAGCAGCTCACAGTGCATTTTGTGCAGCGCATCCGCGGTGAAGTAAAATTTGCCGGCATTGAGCAGCTCAAGCAGCAGCTGGCGCAGGATAAGCATGACTGCGAAGCGGCATTGCGGTAAATTAAAGCTGTTTGTATAAAAATCTTTACAAAATACTTGCTATACAGTGGCAAGATATGGTATACTATCATAGTATTTGAACCAAGGCCTGGCAGTTCGATTCTCCAACGGCTGCTACGCTTATGGCAATTTGAAATTTTAGGAGGAAACAAACAATGTTAACTAGCGAAGCTAAACAAGCAGTAATTCTGGCAAACGCACGTCATGAAGGTGACACCGGTTCTTCTGAGGTACAAATCGCAGTTCTGACCGAACGCATCAAATATTTGACCGAGCATCTGAAAGAGCACAAAAAAGATCATCATTCCCGTCGTGGCCTGCTGAAACTGGTAGGTAAACGTCGTGGCCTGCTGAACTACCTGGCTAGCAAAGACATCGAGCGCTATCGTGCAATCATTGCTAAACTGGGTATCCGTAAATAATCCGGTTTATGCTGAAAAGTCCGTCCGCAAGGGCGGACTTTTTTTATGTGGCTTTAGTCCGTGGAGCGCTATCGAGATTCTTTTCAAAGAAATGAGAGAGTGCTTCACACAGAACCACCCGCTATGCGGGTACGCATTGCTTGTTATACAAAAAAACGTCATTCCGATATACAATAGTAAGTGTTCAAGTCACTATTGCAAAGAAAGACTAACTATAAAAAGTCAAGAGGTGGGTAAGAAAA
>ULUS01010096.1_pt1 | contig 85554 bp, 62 predicted proteins | sample 1958761 | NCBI WGS metagenome assembly ULUS01 (sample SAMEA4835767, study PRJEB28245) | human gut metagenome | biome: gut microbiome; material: fecal sample | place: Denmark | collected 2008
GTATAACTTTTGATTGAAGGGCTGTCAATTTTATAGCGTTGTTTTTGAAAGGTCGGCGGAAAGTAACAGTAAACATACCGTCTGTATCATAAATAGGTTCTGGCAATCCTGCATCAAGCATTTCCTTGCGCATTCTTGGTATGCCAGAGCCAATATGTTCCACAAGGTGCATTCTGGTAAAGAGTCCGAAAACCAACGGGTTTCGTGACAAACTTTTTCGTCCGAAGTTCTTAGCTACCACAGGCAGAAGTGTACCTGGATTGGTAATCTCCACGCGGTCGTCAAACATTTCTATGGTAATACTTGCACCCTGTTCGTCATAGTCGCGATGGGCAAGCGCATTGATGATGGCTTCCTTGAATACCTCCAATGGAATTTCCCAAACTTCTTTTCTCGGTCCTGTGCCTTCAATCTCGTAAGCAACTTGCAGTTTGTCTTTCAACCATTCTATAGTTTTGTTGTATTGTTGTAAGAGAGGTCCGCCAAAAGTTTTGTCGTCAATAATATACACCTTGTCCGTTCCTTTGAATAACACACAGCGCACAACAGCATGGAAAAATACATCCTCTGGATGCTTGGCAAGAAACAATACCCCACCACTTTTAGCAACATTATTGTCATCAAAGACCCTCATACTGTCAAGCACTTGGAAATCATCCACATCAGAAACTATATAGGCTTCTTTCTTGAACTCCCAGAAATTATCTTTGTCCAATTGTTCCAAAAGATTAACTTTAGGTAGAGGTATAGCATCAAAGTATATACGCTCATGACATTGGAAAACTTCTCGAATTTCTTCCACATTCGTCAGTTTTTGGCTGTTTGCCCCTTCTCGCAGATATGTACATTCTGAGAAGAAGTAAGGCTTGTTGCCGGCACTTCTATCACCCAAACTTTCTTTCCATCAACATCTACGTCATACATGTTGTAGTGACACATTGGCGATATTTCTCCTATCGAGCCTTGTATTGCAAACCTTTTACCGTTATCTATCTCGGCACCGACAATCTCATTGTTGTCATTTACACCAATAAGCAGATAACCACCAGTTGCATTCAAGAAACTACAAACTTCCTCTGTAAGTTCGCGAACTTTCGAAGGTACACTCCGTTTAAAGTCCACATTATACCCTTCACCTCCATTGACCAGATCTTGTATATCTTCTGCACTTAACATATTGATTCTTAATAAGTAATTATATTGTTCTGTGCAATGGTAATGTTTAAATTTGAAAAGTCGTTATAAGTTCACTAAAAGTTCACTGTAAAGTTCTTATTTAAATTGTTGCTGTGCGTTTTTAATAAGTACATTTTTATTTGGTGGGATTGTTTAAACAAAAGCCTTAACATAAAGGATTGGCATAAAATTCAAGTTGTTGGATGTTAATAATTAATTTATAGCCAATCAACAACAATGCCGAAAGAACAACAAACAATAAGATACTTGCAAAATGTATATGGGTTCAAACGTGATAGATAGTGATAGATTTTACACATCTATCACTCATCTATCACCATATGCAGCATTCTATAAATCAGAGTGTCACGCTCCGGAAATAGCTAAAAGTGATAGATCGTGGCGATTTTTCAAAAACTTTTTCCTGCGCATGCGCGCACGTGAGAGAAGAATGAACGGAAGGTTCCGTCACAGGCATCACCTACATAACATGAAGAGAACGACAAGACTGTCCTCAGTCTATCTGGGCCGAACTTCCGGAAAACTGCAGGAGCAGACACGCCGCCGTGTGTGGACCAATGGTGAAGCGCCCGTCGGGACGTTCGCCCACAAGCCACACAATGCGCTCCGATGCATCTGCCACCACGAGTTGGCGACGCTTGGCTATGAGCGACATCTTGCGGTCGGTGAGATAGTCGCTCACCAGTTTGGAGCCACGCATGCCGAAAGGCACAAAGCGGTCGGCTTCTGCCACCGGGCGAACCGTGAGTGGAAACGCCACCAAGTCGGCATCCAGGCAAGCAGCCATGCGGTCTTTGACAAGCTGAAAATCGGCATCCACCTGCATTCTGCTCACCTTCAGTCGGTCACCCGACGGAAGCACATAGTTGCCCCCCTCGGGCAGTTTCATCGGCTTGAGGGGTGAGGACGGTAAAGGTGCGGCAAGAAGAGATCCCCGGTCGGCCACCAACTGATGAGAAGGTGAGCGCCATTCGCTACCCGTGGCGAGCTGAGAGAGTCGACCGCTGATTTGCTCTATCTGTTGGGGAGTGAACTGCAAAGGTTGGAGTATGCGGAACAAAAGGTATTCGGGCGAAGGCTCCTCCAGCAAACGCGACAGGCTGATGCGCAACAGGGGCGTGCCATGGTCGTCAAGACGCTCGGTTGCCCTCGCCTCGCCTTCTTCCAGGGCACGGTTGAACACCCGTTCGGCCTCAGCCAGAAGCAATGCCGTGCGGGCAATATTGTCGCTGGCTGCCGGATTGACGGTGCGCAACAGGGGAATGGCCTGCAAGCGCAGCTTGTTGCGCTGCACATCGGGCACCAAGTTGGTGCTGTCCGTGACAAAGTCCTGCTCCTGTTGCTCAAGCCATGCCACAATGTCGGCACGGCTCACCGAAAGCAGTGGCCGCAGGATATGGTCACGGCGTGGAGCCATGCCTGTGAGTCCGTGAAGCCCTGTGCCACGCACCAGGTTGAGCAGTACGGTCTCCACCTGGTCGTCACGATGATGAGCCACACAAACGCCCTCGGCGTGGAGGTCGCGACGAAGTTGTTCAAAGTAAGTATAGCGCAGATTGCGTGCTGCCATTTCGATGCTCACCTTATGCAAGTCGGCATAAGCATGGGTATCGAAATGGACAACATGTAAAGGTATGCCATGACCCTGGCAAAGCTGTCGGCAAAAAGCCTCGTCGCGGTCTGACTCGTCGCCACGCAGATGGAAGTTGCAGTGCATGGCCTCCACACGATAGCCCAGGCGGACAAGCAGCAGGAGCATTGCCACACTGTCGGCGCCGCCCGAAAGAGCAGCCAGATAGAGTGGCCCCATGGTCATGAGATGGTGGGTGGAGATGAAATTGGCCACCCGAGTTTCAAAATGTGATTGCATTCTGTTCGGTCACAATTACTCCACATAGAGCACCAGTCCCTTGAGATACTCACCCTCCGGATGGTAGATGTTGATGGGATGGTCGGCTGGCTGGTGCAACTGGTGCAGGATGCGCACACGGCGCCCAGACTGTGCGGCTGCCGTGAAGACGGCATTGCGGAAGTTGTCTTTGGTGACCACCTGCGAACAACTGAAGGTGAACAGGATGCCCCCTTTCTTGATGCGCTCAAAGGCCTTCACGTTCAGACGGGTATAGCCCTTCAGCGCATTGTGGAGTGCGGCACGGTGCTTGGCAAATGCCGGTGGGTCGAGGATGATAAGGTCATATTTGCCGTCGGCAGCATCGAGAAACTTGAAGGCATCCTCGCAGAAAGCCTCGTGGCGGGCATCACCGGGGAAGTTGAGCTCCACATTCTGCTTGGTCAGTTCAATAGCCTTGGCGCTGGAGTCTACACTGTGCACCAATTTGGCACCGCCACGCATGGCATAGAACGAGAATCCACCCGTATAGCAGAACATGTTGAGCACGCTCTTGCCCTGGGCGTAGTGTTCCAGAAGAGAACGGTTCTCACGCTGGTCTACAAAGAAGCCTGTCTTCTGTCCCTTGAGCCAGTCCACATGAAAGCGCAGACCGTTCTCCACGGCGGTGTTGTCGTCCGAACCGCCATAGATGAATCCGTTCTCCTGTCCGAGGTCTGCCTTGAAAGGCAGTGTGGTCTCGCTCTTGTAGAACACGTTCTTGATGCGGTTGCCCATCACCTCAACAAGCTGCCGGGCTATGGTTTCACGGCGCACATGCATGCCCACGCTGTGAGCCTGCATGACAGCGGTCTCGCCGTAGCAGTCGATGACAAGTCCGGGAAGGTTGTCGCCTTCGCCGTGTACCAGTCGGTAAGTGTTGTTCTGCGGATTGTCGGCAATGCCAATGCTGATGCGCATGTCAAGAGCCGACTGAAGGCGCTCACGCCAAAAGGCATCGTCAATGGGACAATCCTCGAACGAGAGCACGCGCACGGCAATGGAACCAATCTGATAATGGCCCACGGCAATGAAATCGCCACTGTGGGTGAAGACTCTCACGATGTCGCCCTCTTCAATGCCGTCATCCATGCGGGCTATGGCGCCCGAGAATATCCAAGGATGGAAACGCTTGAGACTTTCCTCCTTGCCTTTTTTCAAGTATATGTTCATAAGTTTGGTCTGTTTTTCAGTTCTATTCTTGGAAGTTATGTTCTCTCTAAGCATGAACCTCATCCGGCTCGACAGGAGATTCCTTGCTTGCAGGCGGTTCCGGTTCGGGCACCACTACCAGTTCGTAGTCACCCGTCTGGTGGAGCCGGCACAATTCATCGTACAGCTGGATGCAGGTCCAGGCATCGGTGGCAGCATAGCCCTTTTGCGCCTCGCTGAGCACGTCAGCCTCCCAGTTGCTGAGTTGTTGGCGCTTGGAAATTTTCTGGCCGAAGATATTGGCATAGAGTTTCTGCAGACTGAGGTCGCGGATGCCGAACTCGCCCACCAAGTCCTGCAGGTCAATGAATCGGCCTGGAGTAAACTCGGCACGCTTGTGAAGCGACATCATGTCGTCGTGGAGCGACAGCCCCACCTTGGGCACGGTGGTGTCCTCAAGCAAGCGGATAATGTCGGGAGTCATGCCTGTATGGTTCAGGCGAAACAGGAAACAAGTGTCCCGGTTAGACACCTGCAGCAGCGCCACCTTGCGTTGCTGCCCCTTCTTGAACACGGGCCGTGTCTCGGTGTCAATGCCCAATATGGGACTTGAGAGCAGATAATCTACCGCCTTCTTAGTCTCTCCGGGAGTGAGTATCACCACGATACGCCCCTGAAAGAGCACCCGGGGAAGCTCGGCAATGCGCTTCTTGTCAAACTTGCTGTATAGTGTTTTTTTCATCTATCAAAACTTTCAAGATGCAAAATTAGAAAAAAAAGAGGAAAAAAATGGCGGGTTCTTACTTTTTTCAATTACTTTTGCATTAAATAAAATAGGAATCTACAATAATGGCAAGAAAAAAGACAGAGCGAAAAGCGTCATCGTTCAATGAGGCAGTTGGATTCAAGAACATGTTCAACAACGAGAAAGTGAACTTCATCCTGGGCCTGGTTCTATTGCTCTTCGCAATCTATACAATCATAGCATTCGTATCTTATTTCTCTACTGGAGCCGCCGACCAAAGCCTGGTGCTCCAGTTGCGTCCCGGAGAAGTGGAGAACGCCTCGCGTGCCTTCCAGAATACCTGCGGTTCGGTGGGTGCACTATTGTCGTGGTTTTTCATTGCACGGTGTTTCGGTGTCCCCGCCTTTCTCATACCGCTGTTTATGATTATGGCAGCTTTGCAACTGATGAACGCCTACAAGGTGAACCTGCTCAAGTGGTTCATGGGCACCATGCTGGTCATGGTGTGGAGCTCGGTGACATTCGCCAAGTTTGTCACCCCGATGATGAACGACTCTGTGTTCAATCCCGGAGGCGGTCATGGCATGACGGTGTGCCGTTATCTGGAAAACATGATAGGTTCTCCTGGTCTGGTAGCCGTGCTGCTGGTGGTGGCCATCGCCTTTCTCACTTATCTAAGTTCGGAGACCATCACCATCATCCGCAAGATGCTCAACCCCTCGAAATTCATTACCGACCGCGTGAAGTTCACCATCACCAACCATATCCGACAGGACGAGGTTCACGCGGATGCCGACGTGCGCCCCATTGAAACGGTGCCAGACCCCGAGGTGTTTGACGACCCGGCTCCGCAGACAGTGGACTTCCCCGACAAGGGTAATGCCGTGGTGAACGCACCCGCCAACACAGACGAACTGGAACCCAAGCCAGAGACAGTCTCCTCAGCAAGCCACCAGAAAAATCCCGCTAAAACGACAGGAAACAACGACGGTGACATAGACATGGACATTCAGGCTGCCGGCGAGGAGGAGCATGCTGCTGGCAACATTGTGGCTCCAGCCGACGTGCTCTCTACCCCCATCAATCCCAAGGAACCATTCACTCACTACAAGTATCCCACGCTCGACTTGCTCAAGAAATACGACAACGACGGCAAGCCATATATTGACGAGGCGGAACAGACCGCCAACAAGAACCGCATCATTGAGGTGCTGCGCAACTTTGGAGTGGAAATCAAATCGATACGTGCCACCGTGGGACCCACTATCACGCTCTACGAAATTACACCAGCCGAGGGTGTGAGAATTTCAAAGATACGCAACCTGGAAGACGACATAGCCCTAAGCCTCTCTGCCCTGGGCATCCGCATCATAGCCCCGATTCCCGGCAAGGGTACCATCGGTATTGAGGTGCCTAACGCCAAGCCCAACATCGTGTCGATGGAGAGCATTCTGAACTCAAGAAAGTTCCAGGAATCGACCATGGAATTGCCTATCGCACTCGGAAAGACCATCACCAACGAGGTGTTCATGGCAGACTTGGCAAAGATTCCACACCTGCTCGTAGCCGGTGCCACCGGACAGGGAAAGTCTGTGGGACTAAATGCCATCATCACCTCATTGCTCTACAAGAAGCACCCCAATGAACTGAAGTTCGTACTCATCGACCCGAAGAAGGTGGAGTTCAGCGTCTACTCTTCCATTGCAGACCACTTCATGGCAAAGGTGGCAGACGACAGCGACGAGGCCATCATCACAGATGTGACCAAGGTGGTGCGCACACTCAAGAGCCTCTGCACCCTGATGGACCACCGCTATGACATGCTCAAGATGGCTGGCGCAAGAAACATTAAGGAATACAACAAGAAGTTCGTGGAGCACAAGCTCGACCTTACCAAAGGTCACGAGTATATGCCTTACATCGTAGTCATCATCGACGAGTTCGGCGACCTCATCATGACCGCCGGCAAAGAGGTGGAAATGCCTATAGCCCGCATCGCCCAGCTGGCACGCGCCGTGGGCATACACATGGTCATCGCCACTCAACGACCCACCACGAGCATCATCACCGGTAACATCAAGGCCAACTTCCCCGGACGTATTGCCTTCAAGGTGAGTGCCATGATTGACTCGCGCACCATCCTCGACCGTCCGGGCGCCAACCAACTTATCGGACGAGGCGACATGCTCTATCTTTGCGGCAACGAGCCAGTCCGTGTGCAATGTGCCTTTGTGGACACTCCCGAAGTGGAACGCATCAACGAATACATCTCGGCACAGCCAGGTCCTGTGGAGCCTTTGTGGCTGCCGGAACCTAAGGAAGACGAGGCCGACACAGCTATGGGTGGAGGTGCCGTGGATCTTCACTCGCTCGACCCTCTGTTCACCGAAGCCGCACAACTTGTGGTCAGCTCGCAACAAGGCTCAACCAGCATGATACAACGTCGGTACTCCATCGGCTACAACCGAGCCGGACGACTGATGGACCAACTCGAGAAGGCAGGCATCGTGGGAGCTGCACAAGGCGGCAAACCACGCGAGGTGCTCATTGCAGACGAAAACAGTTTGATGACTCTCATCTCACAACTGAAATAGAAAAAGGACAACTAATAAAATTAACGACGTATGAAAAGATTGTTTTTAGTAACACTGATAGCACTGCTCACTCTCGGAGCCAGTGCCCAGCAAGCAGCAAAGGCAAAGAAAATTCTCGACAAGACAGCCGCCGTGGTTGGCAGCAAGGGTGGCGCACAGGCCAACTTCACCATGAACGGAGGAAAATACGGCTATGCTTCCGGAACCATTGCCATCAAGGGCAACAAATTTCATGCCCGTACCGCCAATGCCATGATATGGTTCAACGGCAAGACACAATGGACCTATATGAAGAAGACCAACGAGGTGAACGTCAACACTCCTACGCAGGCACAGCAGATGCGTATGAATCCATACACGTTCATCCATATCTACAACACCGGCTATACGCTTGGGCTCACCAGCCAGGGCACAGACTACAAGGTGCACCTCACGGCACAAAACAAACAGCGCACTATACAGGAAATGTATATCACCGTGGACAAGAACTATGTGCCTAAGCAAGTGAAAATGCGTCAGGGGTCAACCTGGACCACCATCAGCATTTCCAACTTCAAGGCAAGCCGCCAGAGCGATGCCACTTTCAGTTTCAACTCCAAGGACTTCCCCACTGCTGAAGTCATAGACCTCAGATAATCGCCAGAAACCCATACATGGAAGGATATATTGAAATCAAAGGCGCCAGGGTCAACAACCTGAAGAACATCAGCCTCAACATTCCCCGTGGCAAGTTCATAGCCGTGGCCGGCGTGAGCGGCTCCGGCAAGTCGTCGCTAGCCTTCGACACGCTTTATGCAGAGGGGCAACGGCGCTATGTGGAAAGTCTTTCGTCATATGCGCGCCAGTTCTTAGGACGCATGAGCAAACCTGAATGCGATTTCATCAAAGGACTGCCTCCAGCCATTGCCATCGAGCAAAAGGTTATCTCGCGCAATCCCCGTTCCACAGTTGGCACCTCTACCGAAATATACGAGTACCTGAGATTGCTCTTCGCACGCATTGGCCACACCTTCTCGCCCGTAAGCGGTGAAGAGGTGAAAAAGCATACTCCTGAAGACGTGGTGAAGAAAGCACTCGAATTTGACGAGGGAACCAAGTTCTGCCTGCTGGCACCACTACGTGTCATAGAAGGCCGATCCCTGCGCAAACAACTCGAAATGGAGTTGCAACAAGGATATGTGCGCATCTTCGTAAAAGGAGAGTTTGTGCGTATAGACGACTTTCTGGAGGGTTCACTCTGTGAGAACACTCCTGCACAAGACGTTTGGATTCTCATAGACCGCCTGTCGGCAGACAATTCAAAGGACAGCATATCGCGACTTACCGACTCTGCGGAAACGGCCTTCTACGAGGGCGACGGACTCTGCCGTCTGCTCCTGCTACCGGCCAACATTCCATACGACTTCTCGACACGCTTTGAGGCAGACGGCATCAGATTTGAAGAACCCTCAGACAATATGTTCGCCTTCAACTCGCCAGCCGGAGCTTGTTCTACTTGCGAAGGTTTCGGACATGTGATAGGTATTGACGAAAAACTCGTCATCCCCAACACAACACTAAGCGTCTACGACGGATGCGTGCAATGCTGGCACGGAGAGAAAATGAAAACCTGGAAGGAGGAATTCTGCCGCAGAGCTGTCAAAGACAATTTTCCCATTTTTGAGCCGTACTTTAAGCTCACACGTCAACAAAAGGATATGCTCTGGCACGGACTTCCATGCGACAAGCGGCGCAGCCTCGCCAACAAAGCGTGCATAGACGGGTTCTTCCAAATGGTGAAAGACAACCAGTATAAAATACAATATCGGGTGATGATGAGCCGGTATCGTGGACGCACTGTATGTCCCGACTGCCATGGTTCACGTCTGAAAAAGGAGGCCAACTATGTGAAGGTGGGCAGAATGAGCATCAGCGAGTTGGTGGAAATGCCGGTATACAGACTCAAGGCATGGTTTGACCAACTTAAACTCTCTGAACATGAGTCTACCGTGGCACGACGCCTTCTCACGGAGATACGCTCCCGACTGGGATTTATCTGCGAAGTAGGACTGGGTTACCTCACTCTCAACCGACCTTCCAACACGCTGAGTGGTGGCGAGAGCCAGCGCATCAACCTCACCACGTCGCTTGGAAGTCCGCTTGTGGGATCACTCTACATTCTTGACGAACCCAGCATCGGTCTTCATAGCCGTGACACAGACCTGCTCATCCATGTGCTCCAAGAACTCAAGGAAGCCGGCAATACGGTGATGGTCGTGGAACATGACGAGGACATCATCCGCGCTGCAGACTACCTTATCGACGTGGGACCTGACGCAGGACGACTGGGAGGAGAAATCGTGTTCCAGGGCGATGCAAAAAATATCAACGAGGAGACAGCCAAGAAATATCCCAACAGCTACACTGTGAAATATCTGCTCGGCGAGGAGAACATAGACGTACCCCAAAGTCGCCGTTCATGGAACATGTTTATTGAGGTGAAAGGTGCACGAATGAACAACCTACGGGGCATCGACGTGAAGTTTCCTCTCAACGTGATGACCGTGGTGACAGGCGTGAGCGGCTCCGGCAAAAGTTCACTCATCAAGGGCATTCTCTACCCCGCCCTTCGCCGACACCTGGACATGGTGGCAGACACCCCTGGAGAATATGCTTCACTTGAAGGCGACATAGACAGCATGAAGGCAGTGGAGTTTGTAGACCAGAACCCAATCGGAAAAAGTTCACGGTCAAATCCCGCCACATATCTCAAAGCCTACGATATGATACGCCAACTCTTTGCAGACCAACCCCTCGCCAAGCAAATGGGGTTCACGGCACAATATTTTTCATTCAATGCAGAGGGCGGACGCTGCGAGGAATGTAAGGGAGCGGGAGTTATCACCGTGGAAATGCAATTCATGGCCGACCTGGTACTGGAATGCGAAGCCTGTCACGGACAACGGTTCAAGAAAGAAGTACTCGAAGTGCGCTTCGCGGGAAAAAACATTAACGACGTGCTCAACATGACCGTAAGCGAGGCCATCGCCTTCTTCCGCGAAGGCAAGCAAGATGCCATTGCACGCAAGTTGCAACCATTGGAAGACGTGGGACTGGGATACATCAAACTGGGACAGAATTCCTCTACCCTTTCCGGCGGCGAGAACCAGCGTGTGAAACTTGCTTACTACATCGGACAGGAAAAGGCTGATCCAACACTTTTCATCTTTGATGAGCCTACCACGGGTCTGCATTTCCACGACATCAAACGACTGCTTGCCGCCTTCAATGCTCTGATAGAACGTGGACACACCATCCTTGTCATTGAACACAATATGGATGTGGCCAAGTGTGCAGACTACATCATAGACCTCGGTCCTGACGGCGGTGACAAAGGTGGCGCACTGGTGTGCTGCGGAACACCCGAAGAAGTGGCGAAATGTTCCACAAGCCATACGGCACCCTATCTGGCGGAAAAGTTGAAATAGCAGCATTCGCACAAGTGAAACGAGCAAAGAAAACGTGCATATTATATGGTTGACGTACAAATAATCATAAAATATGTACGTTTTTTACATTTCTATTTTCTCCAATTATATATCTTTGCAGCCAAATAATTATTATTACAAAAACAGACATTATGGAAAGAACTTGGAGATGGTTTGGCAAGAACGACAAAATTACACTTGCCATGCTCAAGCAAATCGGTGTGCAGGGCATTGTCACGGCACTGCACGATGTGCCAAACGGAGAAGTCTGGACACGCGAGAAAATTCATGATCTCAAGACTTACATAGAAAGCTACGGCATGCGTTGGAGCGTGGTGGAAAGTCTGCCCGTGAGCGAAAGTATCAAATATGCAGGACCCGACCGCGACCAACTCATAGAAAACTACAAGGTGAGCCTCAAGAACCTGGGCGAAGAGGGCATACACACCATTTGCTACAACTTCATGCCCGTGCTCGACTGGGCCCGAACAGACCTCACCCACCCCAACGAGAACGGCACCACCAACCTGTTCTTTTCACACGCACAGTTTGCCTACTTCGACATTCATATCCTGAAACGCGAGGGTGCCGAGAAAGACTGGAGTCAGGAAGTACTCGCGGAGGTAGAAAAACTCAAGCAGACCATGACACCCGAAGACGACCACAAACTCGTGGAAAACATTATCGTCAAGACACAGGGGTTCGTGAGTGGCAACATCAAGGAAGGCGATGAGCATCCTGTGGAGCTATTCCGCCAATTGCTTGCTCTTTACAAAGGTATAGACAAAGACCTGTTGCGCGAGAACATGCGCTATTTCCTCAGCGCCATCATGCCCACCTGTGAGGAATATGGTATGAACATGTGCGTTCACCCGGACGATCCTCCATTCCCCATTCTCGGACTGCCTCGCATCGTCACCTGCGACGAAGACATAGAATGGTTTCTCAAGGCCGTGGACAATCCACACAACGGACTTACCTTCTGCGCGGGCTCATTGTCGGCTGGTGCCCACAACAATGTGGTGGAGTTGGCACGCAAGTACGCTTCACGCACATGGTTCGTACACCTGCGTTCCTGCCACATTTTCCCCAACGGCGACTTCACCGAAGCATCGCACTTGGGCGGACGCGCCGATGTCATAGAACTGGCACGTATTTTCGAGAAAGCCAACCCGCAATTGCCTATGCGCGTTGACCACGGCATGGAAATGCTCGGCGATGACAAGCGTGGATACAATGCCGGCTACTCATTCCTTGGACGCATGTTCGCCATGGGACAAGTGCAGGGCATACTCGCTACAGTTGACCGTGAACTCGGCATCGAATACAAACAACCAGGACTTTACTAACACTTTAAGGACTATCATTATGAATAATTTATTTGACATCAAAGACAATGTAACAGTCATCACAGGCGGCACAGGCGTGCTCGGAAGATGCATAGCAAAATATCTCGCCCTCAACGGCGCCAAAGTAATCATCCTCGGACGTAAGGAAGAGGTGGGCAAAGAAATCGTGGACGACATCGCCAAGGCCGGTGGAACTTGCGAGTTCATGAAGACAGACGTGATGAACCAGGAAACGGTAGAAAAGAACTGCCACGACATTCTTGCCAAATACGGCCGTGTGGACACTCTGCTCAATGCTGCCGGCGGCAACATGAAAGGTGCGACCATTGCTCCAGACCAGACATTCTTCGACCTCAAGGCCGATGAATTCCAACGCGTTCTCTCACTCAACCTCACAGGTACAGTCATCCCTACACAGGCATTTCTCAAGCCTATGTCCAAGCAAGGCAGAGGAGCCATTATCAACTTCTCGTCAATGGCGGCATTCCGCCCCATGACACGTGTTTGCGGCTATGCTGCAGCCAAAGCCGGCATCAGCAACTTCACGGCCTATATGGCCACAGAATGTGCCAAGAAGTTCGGTGAGGGCATCCGCGTCAATGCCATTGCCCCAGGTTTCTTCATCACCGAACAAAACCGCTCACTTCTCACCAATCCCGACGGCACCTATACAGAACGCGGCAAAGATGTAATACGTCAAACCCCATTTGGACGTATGGGCGAGCCTGAAGAACTCTGTGGCACCATACACTACCTGATGAGCGATGCTTCCAAGTTCGTCACAGGCACCGTGGCAGTGGTAGACGGAGGTTTCAACGCGTTTGCCATGTAAATCCACGCAAAACGTAAACCTTTGCGTGAATTTATTTCTTCTTTTTAGGTGCAGATTACCAAGAAAAAGGTATCTTTGCACTTGAAAAATCGAAACATTTTAAAAAGTATAAACTTTATCATGGAACAATTGAAATCTCTAAACAAGAGAACTGCGCCTAAGAGCGTAGCCCCTGAAAGAATTATCCAGTTTGGTGAGGGTAACTTCCTCCGTGCATTCGTTGATTGGATTATCTGGAAAATGGACCAGAGAACCAACTTCAACAGCTCTGTTGTTATCGTACAGCCATTGGCTCAGGGTATGGTTGACTGGTTGAACGGCCAGGACTGCCTCTATCACGTAAACCTGCAAGGTAAGGAGAACGGACAGCCCGTGAACACCTTGGAGCGTATTGACGTGGTTAGCCGCGCTCTGAACCCATATTCTCAGAACCAGGCTTTCATGGCTTTGGCAGAGCAGCCAGAGATGCGTTTCATCATCTCAAATACAACTGAAGCAGGTATTGCTTTCGACGACAGCTGCAAGTTTACAGACGCTCCTGCCGCATCTTATCCAGGCAAGCTCGTTCAGTTGCTTTTCCACCGCTACAAGTTCTTCAATGGTGACCCATCCAAGGGTATGATTCTCATGCCTTGCGAGCTTATCTTCCTCAATGGTCATCACCTCAAGGAGTGTATCTACCAGTACATTGAACTTTGGAAGGAAGACATGGGCGCTGACTACGAGGGATTCAAGAAGTGGTTCACAGACAACTGCTTTGTATGCGCTACTCTCGTAGACCGCATTGTTCCAGGTTTCCCACGCGATACCATCAAGGATATCCAGCAGACTGTAGGCTACAAAGACAACCTCGTGGTGAAGGCAGAATGCTTCCACCTTTGGGTTATCGAGAAGGCTGAAAATATGACTGTGGAGCAGATGAAGGAAGAATTCCCTGCACACAAAGCAGGTCTCCACGTGCTCATCACAGACAACGAGAAGCCATACCATGCACGTAAGGTGACATTGCTCAATGGTCCTCACACCGTACTGAGCCCTGTTACATATCTTAGTGGCGTGAACATCGTTCGCGACGCTTGCGAACATCCTGTTCTTGGCAAATACATCCATAAGGTACAGTTCGACGAACTTATGCAGACTCTCGATCTCCCAATGGAAGAACTTCAGAAGTTTGCTTCCGATGTATTGGAGCGCTTCGAGAACCCATTTGTTGACCACCAGGTAACAAGCATCATGCTCAACTCATTCCCCAAGTATGAAACTCGCGATCTGCCAGGCGTGAAAATCTATTTGGAGCGCAAGGGTGAACTGCCACAGGGTTTGGTATTCGGTTTGGCTGCCATCATCACTTACTACAAGGGTGGCAAACGTGCTGACGGTGCAGAAATCAAGCCTCAGGACGACCAAAAGATTATCGACAAACTGCAGGAACTTTGGGCTACAGGCGACACACAGAAAGTTGCCGAGGGTGTTCTCGCCTTCGATTACATTTGGAAGGAAGACCTCAACAAGACAGTTCCAGGCTTGACAGAACTCGTAAAGAAAGACCTTGACCTCATTCGGGAAAAGGGTATGCTCGAGGCTGTAAAGACTATCCTGTAAAGCACACAGGCTACAAATAAAAAGTGACGAGCCATATGGTTCGTCACTTTTTATATTTATAATCACAATAATTTATTGCCTTTTGGAAAACAATACTACAGCAACTGGATGCCCTTGTCGGCAATAGCTATAAGATGCCGCTTATAAAGGTCGCCAATGGCACGCTTGAAGACTTTCTTGCTTACTTGGAAACGAAGTTTGATGTCTTCAGCATCACTTTTGTCACCCAAGTCACACTTTCCGCCATTATCCTTCAGATACTGCAAAAGTTGTTCAGAGAAATCAAGTGTCTGTCTACGCCCTGTGGGTTGGACGGTGACATCAATTTTTCCGTCAGTACGGACGTTGGCAATATAACCTTTCAGGCGATCGCCAGTCTGCAGATGACGGAATACCTGATCCTCGTAAACCAATCCGGCATACTTGTTGTCGATAATGACCTTAAAACCCAATTCCGTTTTCTGCCATACCAGTAAATCAACTTCTTCTCCATGCTTGTAGGCAGGACGTTCCTTGCTCAAGAAGTGTTCCACCTTGGCAGAAGCCACAATGCGATAGCTTTCCTCGTCAATATGGACATAAACCACATACTTATTGCCTTTCACCATACGCATCTTCTGTTCGCGGAATGGACAAAAGAGATCTTTCATCAGTCCCCAATTCAGGAAAGCACCATACTCGTTTACCCATGCCACCTCAAGACAAGCAAACTCGCCTACTTTTGCCAAAGGTTCCTCCGTAGTAGCCACAAGCCGTTCGTCCTGATCAAGATAAAGAAAACAATCGATGGTGTCACCCGGGCGAATGCCATCGGGCACATAGCGTGAAGGCATCAGAATTTCTCCCTCATCACCTCCATCAAGATAGATGCCGAAGTCAACAGTCTTCACCACGGTCAGATCGTTATAGTCACCCAATTTTATCTGGCTCATATAGTCTCCTCCTCTAATTTCACGGATGCATTTTCCACATCTTGTTTTTCCGTATCGTTTGTTGTTTGCCCATCGTCCACTATCATGCCGTCTTTCAGATGAATAGTACGGTCTGTGATAGATGCCAATCCCTCATCGTGGGTAACAATGACAAAAGTCTGTCCCATCTTGTCACGCAAGTCGAAAAAGAGTTGATGTAATTCCTGCTTGTTTTTCGTATCAAGACTGCCTGACGGTTCATCAGCCAGAATAACAGCTGGGCGATTGATCAGAGCACGAGCCACCGCCACACGTTGCTTCTCGCCTCCAGACAGTTCATTGGGCTTATGATTAGCACGATCGGCAAGTCCCATAAATTCGAGCAGTTCCGTAGCCCGTCTCTTCGCTTCTGATGGTTTCACACCGGCTATGTAGGCAGGGATCATAATATTCTCAATGGCCGTGAACTCTGGCAACAACTGATGAAACTGGAACACAAAACCGATGTGCTTGTTGCGAAATTCTGACAACTTGGTGCCCGAAAGATGGCGCACATCAATGTCATTGATAGTAATATCACCTCCATCGGGTTTGTCCAATGTACCGATAATTTGAAGCAATGTGGTCTTACCTGCCCCACTCGGCCCGACAATGCTCACCACCTCACCCTTGCCTATGTGCAAGTCAATGCCCTTGAGCACTTGCAATGAGCCGAAACTCTTCGTTATACCTTTAATGTCTATCATATTCTATTCTTATTATTTTCTCAACTTTTTATGTATCCATTCGCTCAGCGCATCATAAGCACTACGCTCCTCCTGATGCTGAGGTTCTGCAAACGTCATGGTTTCCAAAGGTTGTTCGCCAAACTGCTCCGGGAATATAATCATCACGTTCTTGCCTTTGAAATACTGGGTCAGTTCAAATGGAAGTCTCTCGATAGCAGGTTTATAAGATACAGTACTCTTTCTTGCCGACACTACCACAAAGAGATGATCTTCCTTGACGGTAGAGGCCAACTGTGGAAGCTCATTCCAATGCCCCATCAACGTATATTCCGCCCGGACACTGGCATGACGGTTCTGCAGATATTCACCGATAAGTTCCAGCGATTCCTGCCGCCCATGAAATTGTATGCGGCATTCCAGGTTTTCTGCCAAACGCGCCATACGCTCCAGCCAACGATAGAACCCACTTTCAAACTCCGCCCTTGACGGCACCACCACCTGAATGCGGCGGAGCGTACTGAGCGGTTGATTGAAACGAGCCAGAATTATCTGCCGATTGAGTCCATTGTAAAGACTCTGCTGAAACTCTCCCCAAAAAGCCTTGGTCACGTCACCATGCTGATGCAAGCCGAGAATTATTTCCGAGGCCTCATATTCCTTAAAAGCATGCTTGATGCCATTAGCAATATTGGCAGCTATGCGCACCTGTGTCTGCATTTTCACATCTGCTGCGCTGGCAGTTGCCACCAAATGATCAAGCAGTCTCCGTCCGCGTTCCTGGTTGGCCCGCGCATTCTTGTCGTCGTACACCACGTTGAGACACACCAGGCCTCGATTCAGTCTTGGATTGCGCATCAGAATGCCCAAGTGGATAAGAGTATCTGCATACTCTGGATATTTCACAGGGATAAGTATCTTCTCGTCATCCACGACAGCCCCATGCTCTATCTGTTCATCCTTGTCACGCAACGCTATCTGCTGAGCAGCCCGTTCAGTGAGGACGGAACTGATGACACAGGTAAAAAGAATCATAAGGACCACGCTATTGAGCATGTCACTGTTGACGAGAACTGAACCGTCGGAAGCACGTAGCCGCATGCCTACCATTACCATAGCAATGGCTCCTGCAGCATGGGCAGAAGTAAGTCCGAACATCATGTTACCCGAGGTGAGAGGCATTTTGAAACCTATACTCGCCACATAGGCTGCCAAAGCCTTGGCAAGTGTTCCCATGCCGACAATGCATACCGTGGCCCAAATGACACTACCGCCTGCAAAGAGCAACTTGGCGTCAATGAGCATACCCACACCAATAAGGAAATAGGGGATGAATATGGCATTGCCTATGAACTCTATACGATTCATCAAAGGCGAAAGTTGCGGAATATAACGATTGAGCACCAAACCTGCGAAGAAAGCGCCGAAAATGCCCTCAAGCCCAATAGCCTCGGAAAGAGCCGCACTGAGGAACATCACTGCCAGGACAAAGATAAACTGCATCACTGCATCGGAATAGCGCCGCAAGAACCAACGGGTCAGTTTAGGCATGGCCCAAATCATGCCAGCACAGAACAGGGCAAATTTCAAGCCGAACCATACCCAATAAGCAAATTCTGTTTCACCACTCACCGATCCCACAAGTGCAGCCAACACGACAAGCGCAATAAAAAGCGACAACATGGATGCACCCACACTGAGCGATACACTTGGTTTCTTCTGCAAGCCATAGCGGCAAACAATGGGATAAGCTATAAGGGTGTTGGAGGCCATGATACACCCCAACAAGAGTGATGCAGTGGAAGTATATCCCAAGAACATACTCCCCGTGATATACGACAGAACAAAAGGAACAACAAAAGTCAGGGCGCCAAAGACCAAATAGCGGGTTTTGTTTCGTTTGATACCTGTCGTATCCATTTCAAGAGCCGCCAAGAACATGATGTAATAGATGCCCACCTTGCCGAACAGCTCAAACGAATCATCACGCGCCAAGACATTGAGTCCATACTGCCCCACCAACATTCCTGCAAGAACCATGCCGATGATATGCGGTATGCGCAGTTTGCCCATGATGATGGGAGCAAGGAGAATGATAAGCAACACCACGAAGAATATCAGCGTGGGGTCTGAAATGGGAAAATATTGCGAAATGTCGGGCATAATCACGAATTTATATGTGCAAAGGTAGTGTAATTGACCGAATAAAGGAAACAAAAGCTTTGTTTTATTTTGTTCTTCTGCCTATTTGCTGTAACTTTGCAAGCAGAAACAAAAATCTTATTTAACAATAAAGAAACTATGATTCTTTTTTTCAGAACTCCTACTAAGAGCGTGATTGCCACTGAAATCGACCATCAGCCCAACCACGACGAGATTAGCGAACTTTCATGGCTCTACGGTGACGCCGAACTTCTCGAGCAACAGACGCTTGAGGGATTCTACGTGGGCCCGCGCCGCGAAATGATTACTCCTTGGAGTACGAATGCCGTTGAGATAACTCAGAACATGAGTCTTAACGGCATTTCGCGTATTGAAGAGTATTTCCCCGTTGACTCAAAAGACGCCGACCATGACACTATGCTCCAGCGCATGTATGAAGGTCTCGACCAGAACATCTTCACCGTCAACCACAAGCCTGAGCCTATCAAGCACGTGGAAAATCTGGAGAAATACAACGAAGAGGAAGGTCTTGCACTCTCTCCCGAAGAAATTGAATATCTCCACAAAATAGAAAAAGAACTGGGACGTCCGCTCACAGACTCTGAAATATTCGGTTTTGCACAGATTAACTCTGAGCATTGCCGCCACAAGATTTTCGGCGGAACCTTTATCATAGACGGCAAGGAGATGGAATCGTCACTCTTCGCCATGATTAAGAAAACCACACAGGAGAACCCGAACAAGATTCTGTCGGCATACAAGGACAATGTGGCCTTTGCACAAGGTCCTGTCATCGAGCAGTTTGCACCTGCCGATCAATCTACAAGCGACTATTTCCACATCAAAGATATTGAGAGTGTCATTTCACTCAAGGCCGAGACCCACAACTTCCCCACAACCGTGGAACCATTCAATGGCGCAGCTACCGGTACGGGAGGTGAAATCCGCGACCGTATGGGAGGTGGCACAGGTTCTTGGCCTATTGCCGGTACTGCGGTCTACATGACTGCCTATCCCCGTCTGGAAGGTGGACGCGATTGGGAAAACGTCATGCCAGTGCGCAAATGGCTCTACCAAACACCAGAACAGATTCTTATCAAGGCGTCAAACGGTGCGAGCGACTTTGGAAACAAATTCGGACAACCCATAATCACCGGTTCCCTGCTCACTTTCGAGCACCAGGAGGGCAACGAGAAATATGCCTACGACAAAGTAATCATGCTCGCCGGCGGTGTAGGTTACGGCACCAAGCGCGACTGCCTCAAGAAAGAGCCACAAAAAGGCAACAAGGTGGTGGTTGTAGGTGGCGACAATTACCGCATCGGTCTCGGCGGTGGTTCTGTGTCGTCTGTAGACACCGGCCGCTATAGTAACGGCATTGAGTTGAACGCCGTGCAGCGTGCCAACCCTGAAATGCAAAAGCGTGCTTACAACCTGGTGCGTGCTCTCGTTGAGGAAGACAATAACCCCGTAGTCTCTATCCACGACCATGGTTCTGCCGGTCACCTCAATTGTCTCTCGGAACTTGTGGAAGAATGTGGCGGACAGATAGACATGACCAAGTTGCCTATCGGCGACAAAACACTGTCGGCCAAGGAGATCATTGCCAACGAGAGCCAAGAGCGTATGGGATTGCTTATCGATGAAAAGCACATTGATCACGTGCGCAAGATTGCAGAACGTGAGCGCGCTCCATTCTATGTGGTTGGCGAAACTACAGGCGATGCCCACTTCTCGTTTGTGCAAGGCGATGGCGTGAAACCTTTCGACCTCGATGTGGCGCAGATGTTCGGCCATTCACCGAAAACCATTATGCGAGACGAGACTGTGGAACGTCACTACGAAAACGTTTCTTACACCCAAGATAAACTCAACGACTATGTAAGCCGTGTGCTTCAGCTTGAAGCTGTGGCCTGCAAGGACTGGTTGACCAACAAGGTAGACCGCTCCGTGACAGGTAAAGTGGCACGCCAGCAGTGCCAGGGTGAAATCCAGTTGCCGCTGAGTGACTGTGGTGTAGTGGCTCTCGACTACCGTGGCGAAAAAGGAATCGCCACAGCACTTGGACATGCTCCACAAGCAGGACTTGCTTCTCCCGAAGCCGGTTCGGTGCTCTCCGTGGCAGAATCTCTGACCAACATTGTTTGGGCTCCTCTCGCAGATGGCATGAAGAGTCTCTCTTTGTCTGCCAACTGGATGTGGCCTTGCCGCTCCCAGAAGGGTGAAGATGCTCGCCTCTACAGTGCCGTCAAGGCTCTGAGCGACTTCTGCTGCGACATCCATGTAAATGTTCCTACAGGAAAGGATTCACTCTCCCTGTCACAACAATATCCGAACGGCGAGAAAATCATCGCTCCCGGCACAGTTATTGTAACCAGTGGCGGTGAAGTGTCAGACATCAAGAAAGTTGTATCGCCCGTTCTCGTTAACGACAAGAACTCTTCACTTTATCATATCGACTTCAGCAGCGACGAACTCCGTCTGGGTGGCAGTGCCTTTGCACAGAGTCTGGGCAAGGTGGGTGACGATGTGCCTACCGTGACTAACCCCGACTACTTTGTAGACTGTTTCAATGCCGTTCAGGAACTCGTCAAGAAAGGATGGATCCTGGCCGGACACGATATCAGCGCTGGCGGCCTGATCACTTGCCTGCTGGAAATGTGCTTCGCCAATCCAAAGGGCGGATTGCACATCAACCTGCACGACATTGCCTGCAATGACATTGTAAAGGTGCTTATGGCAGAAAACCCCGGTGTGGTTATGCAGGTATCCGACGAGCACAAGGAGGAGTTCAAGAAATTCATGGAAGAACACGAGGTGATGTATGCCAAGATTGGTTACCCCACTCCAGACAGTCGCACACTCGTTGTGAAGAAGGAGGACTTCGAACAGAGCTTCGACATCAACAGCCTACGTGACACATGGTACAAGACATCTTATGAACTCGACCAGAAACAGAGCATGAACGGATGTGCCAAGAAGCGCTTCACCAACTACAAGAAGCAGCCTCTGGAAATGAAATTCAACGACACATTCCGTGGCACACTCGCCCAATTCGGTCTCTCAGCCGACCGCCGTACACCATCCGGCATCAAGGCTGCCATTATCCGGGAAAAGGGAACCAATGGTGAACGTGAAATGGCCTACACACTCTATCTCGCAGGTTTCGACGTTAAAGACGTGATGATGACCGACCTCATCTGCGGTCGCGAAACTCTCGAAGACGTAAACATGATTGTGTTCTGCGGCGGATTCTCCAACAGTGACGTGCTTGGCTCCGCCAAAGGCTGGGCAGGTGCTTTCCTTTTCAACCCCAAGGCCAAGGAAGCCCTCGACAAATTCTATGCCCGCAAGGACACGCTCAGTCTCGGCATCTGCAATGGTTGCCAGCTAATGATAGAGCTCAACCTCATCAACCCCGAGCATGAGCACCGCACCCACATGCGGCCCAACAACTCCAAGAAGTTTGAAAGTTCGTTCCTCGGCTTGAGCATTCCACGCAACGAGAGTGTGATGCTCCGCACACTGAGCGGCAACAAACTCGGCATTTGGGTGGCACACGGCGAGGGTCGTTTCTATCTGCCCGAGGCTGAAGACCACTACAATGTGGTGGCCAAATACAACTATGCTGAATATCCTGGCAATCCGAACGGTTCCGACTACAATGTCGCAGCTATCTGCTCTGCCGATGGTCGTCATTTGGCCATGATGCCACACCCCGAACGTGCCATTTTCCCATGGCAATGCGCATGGTATCCACGCGACCGTCGCTATGAGGAGGTGACTCCATGGATTGAAGCATTTGTCAATGCACGCAAGTGGATTGAAGAACATAAATAATGTATGGACAACTTTTATAAGAAAAGTTTCAAGACATTCCTGAAGATTGGCGCATTCACCCTTGGGGGTGGATACGCCATGATTCCTATTATAGAGGCCGAAGTGGTGGAAAGGCACAAGTGGCTTTCCCGTGAAGAATTTGCCGACATCATTGCAGTGGCGCAAAGTTGCCCGGGCGCACTTGCCATCAACATGAGTGTGTTCATAGGCTACAGACTACGCCGGCTGCCTGGTGCCGTCTGCACTTGCCTTGCCACCGCTTTGCCTTCATTTCTCATCATTCTGCTCATCGCCCTGTTCTTCCACAGATTTCAAGATGTGCCTTGGGTGGCAGCCATGTTCCGTGGCATACGTCCTGCCGTAGTGGCTTTGATAGCAGTCCCCACATTCAATCTGGCCAAGAATGCAAAGATTGGAATGTCCAATTGCTGGATTCCCGTGGTCAGCACGATTGCCATTTGGGCACTGCATGTCAACCCTGTGTTCATTATCCTTGCAGCCATCATAGGTGGCTATCTGTACGGCAAACTCATCAAACCTACTGAGTAAATGATCTTCCTGCAACTTTTCATCACATTTTTCGAGATAGGCATCTTCGGCTTTGGGGGTGGTTATGGCATTTTCTCGCTCATTCAGACCGAGACGGTGGTGCACCATCACTGGCTCTCAACGGCAGAAATCACCAACATTGCCGCCATTAGCCAAATGACGCCAGGCCCCATAGCCATCAATGCCGCCACCTATTGCGGCTACACTGCTGTGCACAATGCCGGTATGGGAACAGGTCTGTCCGTATTGGGCAGCACCGTGGCTACTGTGGCCCTTATTCTTCCTTCTTTCCTGCTGATGATACTCATAGCCCGAGTGCTGATGCGCTATATGGACACACCTACTCTTCAAAGCATCTTTTCCGTACTGCGGCCTACTGTAGTTGGCCTGCTTGCTGCAGCAACTTTATTACTGTGCACGCCCGAGAATTTCAGCACTCCATCTGTCAGCCCCTGGCATTTTTGGATTAGCACAGCTCTCTTTGTCGCCACTTTCATCGGAACTAAATGGGTGAAAATAAATCCTATCCACATGATAGTCTTTGCAGCTTTTGCAGGTCTTTTATTGTTGTATTAAGCGCCATACTTTTGCAAACGTCATAAGACGGCATCTTGTTTATAAAGGTGCCGTCTTTTTATTGGGACATCCGGGATTTGGTGTAATGTCTGCGATTTCAATGTTTGGATTGATACACAACGGACTGAAGGCCCTGCCATTATCAGACGTTGTCCTCTTGACTCCTTCTTTGATGACCGCCCTTACGCGCGCACGCGCGCAGGAAAAGTTTTTCATTTTCTCGCCACTATCTATCACTTTTCTTGATATCTTACATTATTCGACTGACAGTAAGCGACATAAGTAGAGTGATAGATGCGTGATAGATGGGTTATCATCCCTCACTTCTATCACTGATTCGTCACTTGTCAAGTTCCAGTGGAATGCCCAAAAACAATCCTGCTGTTTGGGCACTCATTGCCCACAGCGGTGGCATTGAGTGCCCAGGCTGTGGGACCTTGTCCAAGTCAGCCACTACCGTCTCGTTAGCCTGCCATCAACAAGCTGCAACAGGTCTGTTTAGTGACCATATCCGGTTCGGGAGTGATTTACATCCATTCAAGTACAACGATAAAAAGGGGCACTTCCAAATGCCGGAAGAGCCCTCCTTCCTTGTGGTATAAAGAAAAAGCGGACTGGCCATACATGTGCAGCAGTATAGTCTGTCCGCTTAAATCGTAACGGGGAGATATATTGTTTACCCTTCAAATTCTCTTACATACGGAAGCCGCCACCTCGGCGTCCGCCCCACTGACGGTCACGATTGCGTCCTCTTTCTCTTTCCTGTCGTCCAGCCTTTCCGCCAAAAGCATTAAAGCGGTAGTTGACGTGCAACATGACATAAGAGTTAATGCTGTTGTATTGTACATCAGTACGCGACATGGCTGTGATGCTGCGTGAGAAGTTGCTTTGGTTGTGCAAGATGTCATAGAACTGAAGCATCACTGAGAGAGTACGATCCTTCAAGAAACTCTGACTGAGCTGCGCGTTCCAGATGAGTTCGTTGGTATTCATCGACTTGTCATTGTAGCCTCGGCGACTGTTCTCATGGATATCGATGTTCAGCCCTGTACCCCACGGCAAGGTAAAGCCAATGTTGGCTCCATAGTTGAAGTTCCAGGTGTCCAGGTTATTCTGAGCCTGAAGCAGGTTCCGGGTATGGTTGAACTTAAGTTGACCATTGAGTTCAAACTCAAACCAAGAGTTGCGGTAGCTGGCAGCCAGTCGTTCACTTAAAGACGTGGTACGCGTGGTGTTCTTCTGCGAATCTGTGCCACTCAAAGAAAGATAGCCCACCTGGTTCTGATAGCTAACCTGGGTAAAGGTATTCACATTGAAATAGCCCGCTGAATCGATGGCAGTGTTAAACATCAAGCCGCCATCCACATTCCAATTGCCATTAATGTTTTCGGGACGCGTGGTTCGTCCACCAGTCTTGTCGTCGTAGGTCACCTTGCTGCTGATACTGTTGCGAGTATTGCTATAGTTCACGTAGGCCATGATTGCCTGCTGATAACTCTGGCGGAAGGTGTTGTAGGAGCCGCGCAGACTATTGGTAAACGAAGGTTTCAGTCCAGGATTACCCTTTGAAATGTTCAGAGGATCCGAGTCGTCCGTGATGTCAAGCAAATCGGTCATTGACGGTTGCGAAGTAGTACCTCGGTAGTTAAGACGCAAGTCGCTCATCTTGTTGAACCGGTAACGGAAGTCGAGCGTTGGCGAGAAGTTGGTCACCGTGCGTGTAGTATCCACGTATTTGTTCTGATAGTCCTGCACGAACTTTGTCTTCTGCGGCTGAATCATGGCACCCACATTGAGTTGATACTTCGGCCGAATAAGACGCAAAGTAATATCCCCCTGATGAGTATAAGTGTTGTATTCCGAGTAGCGACTCAGAGCATTGTCTTTGAAACTCGCAAGCGGTGTGTCGCCGAGGAAAGCCAAATAGCTGTCCCAATTTCTGTAGAGAGAATTAATGCCCCAGAACTGGTCACCTATATTCTTGAAGTCGAAAGTAGAGCGGTCACTCTTGCTGTGGCTATACTGATATTGATAACTGAACTGCAAGAAGAGTCCCTTGGCAATCGGTTCGCTGTAAGTGGCACGCAAGTTATAATTCCACTTCTTGGTCGGAGTCAGGTTATAACGGTTGGTCTGGTAGGTAGAGTCTGCCTCAGGGTTGAGCAGAGACTTCACCTGATACAGATGCACGTCTTGCATGGAGAGACTCTTTGAATCTGAATCGTTATAGCCCACCTCACCTCGCAAGGTCACGTTTCTGCCCTTCGAATTGAGTTTGCGGTTCACCTGCACCATGGCTTTCGCATTCTTTGAGTCGCTATAGCTCACACTACGGTTCTTGTTGCGGTTGACCACAAGTTCTTTTTCCGCCAGCGAGGCTATGCCTTCGTCCGAAAGAGGATCCGTGACATAGCCATAGGGGTCTTCATTGAATGAAGCCGACTGGCTTGCGCTGTTGCCGTCGCTTGTGGAGGACGAGAACGAAGGACGAAACATGATGTTGGTCATTGAGTCGGGCTTCCACTCCAATCGGAAATTGGCATTCCAATTGTTGCCACGCGAATAGCGCTGGCTCACGCTGTTGGAGAACGACCCTTTCTGACTCACGAAGTTTTCTGACGACGTCACACTATGGTTATCGCCATTGCTATGGTTCCAACGCACCGAGCCGTCAAGCTGCAGTTTCTTTCCGTCGTCATAGTTGAGGTTGGCACCCAGCATCTTTGAGGCATTGAGTCCCTGTTTGCCACCGCCCCATCTGCCACCGCCTCCTCCGGGAAAACCAGAGTCATTGGTGTTGTTGGCATTGCCGAATATCATGGTTTTCACCTTGTCCGTGAAATAGCCGCCCATCAGTCTCTCCGCATAACGGTTGTGCGAACCAATACCCAGGTCAACATTCGACAAGAATCCTTTGTTCATTCCTTTCTTCACGCCGAAGTCGAGCACGGTCTCTTCCTCTCCATCGTCAATGCCGGTGATACGCGACAAGTCGCTCTTCTGGTCGTAAGCCTTCACCTTTTCTATAATAGAGGTGGGCAGGTTCTTCATGGCTGTCTGAGTATCGCCGGTCATGAATTCCTTGCCATCCACAAGAATCTTCTTCACCTGCTTGCCGTTGATGGTAATTTTGCCGTCATCTCCCACTGTAGCACCGGGCAGGCGCTTGACAAGTTCTTCAATGGCAGACCCTTCCGGCACACGATAAGCCGAGGCATTATATTGGAAGGTATCGCCCTTGACCACCACTTTGGCAGCATGACCGTCAATGGTAGCACCCTTGAGCATGATGGCACTCTCGGTAAGAGTGACGTGTCCCAGGTCCACATTCTTCTGCGCACTCACGGTGACACGCTTGGTAAAGGGCTTGTAGCCCACACTCGTCATCTTGACAATGTAGGTTCCGTCGGAGGGAGCCTTGAGGGTGAAACGCCCGTTGTCATCGGTCGTAGCCCCTTTCACATAGGTGCTGTCAGTCTTGAGCAACTGAACGGTAACCAACGAAAGCGCCTCTCGGGACTGCCCGTCGCGCACCGTACCTCCGATGAGTCTTGCTTGTGCCATTGCAGTCACCGTCGTGAGGAGCAACAGCATCAAGAGCGAAATAATCTTTTTCATCTCTGCTTGTTCTTTTCTGTTTGCAATTTTTTTGTTTACGTTTTCTTTGACGAGGGTCAGGGCAAAAGGTTTAACTCTTTCAAAGAAACGCCTCATCCTGTGTTTTTCCCGCCCAACAGGCTCTTTTTCTTGATGTTTCGCCTCTTTTCTCCCCATTTTGCCCTTAGTTCAAGGCAAGCCCCACGTTAGGTTTAACATACTTTTGCATGGTTTGCGCCCATTTTTCTCTGATTTGGCTTACCTTTGCGCCAAGTATTTATAGAAGGATGTATGTTATGAAGCAGAAAGTAATCATATCGCGCCATTTGGAAAATGAGATGGCATTGGCGCTCAGTGAGTGCGAACACGACAAGCTCTTCATTCTCACAGATGAGACTACGCATGAGAAATGCCTGCCAGTGATTGCAGGTTTCCGCTGCCTGAAGGATGTAAAAGTCATCACAATCGGGTCTACCGACCAGCACAAGAATCTAGATGCTCTTGCACATGTGTGGACCGAACTCGGCCAAGGCGGCACACGCCACTCGTGCCTCATCAACCTGGGAGGCGGCATGGTTACTGACTTGGGAGGCTTCGCGGCCTCTACCTTCAAGCGAGGCATTAACTTCATCAACATTCCCACCACACTATTGGCCATGGTCGACGCTTCAGTAGGCGGAAAGACTGGCATCAATTTCAATGGACTGAAAAACGAAATCGGAGTGTTCAACGATGCACGCTTTGTACTCCTTGACACAGAATTTCTTCGCACCCTCGACCACGACAACATCGTTTCGGGCTATGCGGAAATGCTCAAGCACAGTCTGATAAGCAACGAATCCATGTGGGCAGAGCACGTCAGTTTCGACTTGGAACGCCCTGACCTCACACAGTTGTTGCGCATGGTGGAACAAAGTGTAAAAGTGAAAGAGCACATCGTGGAGGAAGATCCGCATGAAAAAGGCATCCGCAAGGCTCTCAACCTGGGACACACCATCGGCCATGCCTTCGAAGCCTGGGCACTCCACACCAGCCATCCCATTCTGCATGGCTATGCCGTGGCATACGGCATGGTGGCAGAGCTCTATCTCTGCGCCAAGAAGACAGGCTTCCCCACTGACAAGATGCGGCAGACCGTGAACTATATCAAGGAGCATTACGGCCAGTTGCCCATCACTTGCGATGACTATCCTGCCCTACTCGAACTGATGCGCCACGACAAGAAAAACACGGCAGGCATCATCAACTTCACACTGCTCGGCGGCATTGGAGACATCATCATCAACCAGACAGCCACCGACGAAGAAATATGCGAGGCGCTCGATTTCTATCGGGAAGGCATGTAACCGTTCACCCCACACGGCAAAATCCGGGCAAGGCTTGTATTCCTATTGGTATACGAGTCTTGCCCGGATTTTGTCATAGCAGGTGGTTGCTACCACGAAAACAGATTGTCAGAATTTCATTTGCAACAAGAGAGGCAAGTGGTCACTGCAACCTCCCAGATACCTTCCGCCCCAATAAGTTCGTTTAGGACGGACTCCACCATAAGTAGGGTCGGGTTCAAGCATATAGGGAAGGGCGTGAATACGACAGCCTATCACGTTCGTTTCCATACGTTCACTCACCAGCACATGGTCAATGGTCTGCCAATGTCCCTTGTATCTGTAGCTTCCCTGCGCCTCTGCCGACTTGTCTGTCAAAGGCGCCACGTCTTTCAGTCCATGCATGCCCAAATACACTATGGACTCGTCTGCCGCCTCATCATTGAAATCGCCCGCAACGACGATGTGCGCAAGAGGAGAAAGCAAACGTATGGAATCGGCAGCCTGAACCAAACGTTCCGCCACTTTCATACGGTTGGAAGCCGATGCTTTCGCACCGCCCAACCGGCTTGGAGCATGCACCACAAACACATGAAGCGTATCGCCTGTAACCATTCGCCCAGCCACATAAAGAATGTCACGTGTGGGACGGGTGCCCTTCCCCAAGTCAACCCTCATGGAATAATGACGGACAGGCAGGAAACTAACCGGCTGATAGAGCAACGCCACGTCAATGCCTCGCACGTCACGAGAAGTAGTCATCAGATATTGGTAGCCTGCACCATGCAGCAATGAACGCCGAGACAGACATTCCATCACACTGTCATTCTCCACCTCGCAAAGTGCCACCAAGTCGGGCAGTCTTCCGCTGGCTTCCGCCGAAGACACTATCACCCGCGAGACATCATCAAGTTTCTTCCAATACTTGTGTCGGGTCCAATGCCTTACTCCGTCAGCCAAATACTCATAGTCTTGGTGTCCTTCGTCGTGCTGACAGTCGAAGAGATTCTCGCAATTGAACTCGAGCAGAGTGAAAAAGATGGAAAGTATGAGGTTAATCATTCCTGTCAATCATTTAAAAAGGAGTATAAAAGATTGTGTGTGGTTGGCATCATCTGTTCCCTACCACACTGTATATGGTACCTTCCTTCAGCCTTGTCTCCAACACGTCACCCTCTTTCACTTCTTGGCACGACTTGACAATCCTCCCGTTTCTGAGTGTGATGCTGTAGCCTCGCCGCAGCAGGATTTCGGGGTCCACCGACTTCAAGCGCTGTTCCGACAGCTGCAGTCGCTGCCGTTCTGCCTGCAGCCGGTGGTCTGCAGCCGGGGAAAGACGCTGTGCCAACATGTCGAGGCACTGCCGATGCTCCATCAAACAGCGCTCGGCCGACGGAACAAGCCGTTGGCGAAGCATTATCAACCGGTGTTGCTCTGTGGAGAGAAGCAGCCGGGCGGCAGCCGAAACCCTGCCCGAAAGCGGAGCCAGCCGCAGCCGTTCCGCCTCCATACGGAGTTTTGCCCAACTGCCCAACTTTTGGCGAGCGGTGACTATGCGCCCCCAAGTCTGTGCCAAATTGTCAATCAGAAAAGCCGCAGCGGCAGTAGGAGTCTTCACACGTGTGTGGGAAATCATATCGAGCACACTCTCGTCGCGGTCATGCCCAATGCCTGTAATGACAGGCAGGGGAAAGTTGGCCACGTTCTCAGCCAACGACAAGGTGTCAAAACCGGACAGGTCGCTCGTGGCTCCTCCACCGCGGATGATGACCACAGCATCGAAATCGTCAGCTTCGGCATTGATGGCATCCAATGCCCCAATGACACTGCGCTCTATGCCTTCGCCCTGCATGATGGCGGGAAACAGGCGCGTGGCGAAAACAAAGCCATAATCATTGTCTGCCAGTTGGTTGCAAAAGTCGCCATAACCGGCAGCCGTAGCACTCGATACCACGGCTATGCGTTTGGCAAAAGCCGTGAGTTCCAGTTGTTTTTGCAGGTCAAACACGCCTTCTTCCTTCAGCTTTTGAATGATTTCCTGCCGTTTCCGCGCCATGTCTCCCATGGTGAAACGCGGGTCGATGTCGGAGACAATCCACGAGAAACCATAGTTCTCATGAAACTGCGGGTAGACCCGAAGAAGCACCTTGAGTCCGGCATGAAGTGGCTGACCTGTGATGCGCTCGAAATAAGGCGCAAGCATCATCCACGTGCTGCGCCAGCATTTGGCAGAAGCCTTTGCCACGGGCGTGGTGCTGGAGGAACTTTTCTCGATGAGTTCCATGTAGCAGTGCCCACGGCTCTCTCTGACTTCCGACAGTTCAGCCTCCACCCAATATTCATCGGGCATGGCCTCCTCAATGCTTTCCCTGACCAGGGCGTTGAGTTGAAGAAGAGAATAGTGTTTGTCGTTCATAGGGGACAAAGATAGCGCAATTGTGTGAAATACAGAACAAAAAACTCCACTTATTTCTCCTAAAGCCAAAATGCGAGTAGGCTTTTTCGGCACATCAAAGGTGAATACATGCGTTTTATTTCTCCATCTCAACCTTTTGGCGTACCTTTGCAGGCACAAAACAAAAAAAACAGAAAATATGACACTATATCCAAAACTCATTACCGACGCACTGGCTACGGTCATCTATGCCGGAACGAAGAAGAATCTGGTGGAAAGCGAGATGGTGGTCATGGACGACATCCACATTAACGGGATGAACGTGCAGGTGACGCTCATCTTCCCTCGCGACACAGACCCCTTCATGAAGTCTACCCTCAAGGCTGCCGAGGCTGCCATACATTTCTATATCAGCCCGGAAGTGAACGTGACCATAAAGACTGAATTCAAGTCGAAGCCACGCCCTGAGGTGGGCAAACTGCTGCCCGAGGTAAAGAACGTCATTGCCGTGAGTTCCGGCAAGGGCGGCGTGGGCAAGAGCACCGTGTCGGCCAACCTTGCCATCGCACTTGCCAAGTTGGGCTACAAGGTGGGACTGCTCGACGCCGACATATTCGGTCCCTCCATGCCCAAGATGTTTGACGAGGAAAAGGCTCGTCCCTGTGCCGTGCACAAAGACGGACGCGACCTGATAGAGCCTATCGAGAAATATGGCGTGAAGCTCCTGAGCATCGGCTTCTTCGTCAACCCCGACACCGCTACCCTGTGGCGTGGCGGCATGGCATCGAATGCCTTGAAACAGCTCATCGCCGATGCCGATTGGGGCGACCTTGACTACTTTATCCTCGACACGCCTCCCGGCACAAGTGATATCCACCTCACCTTGCTCCAGACCCTGTCCATCACCGGGTCGGTCATCGTGAGCACACCGCAGAATGTAGCGCTCGCCGATGCACGCAAGGGTATCGACATGTATATGAACGACAAGGTAAACGTGCCTATCCTCGGACTGGTGGAAAACATGGCATGGTTCACTCCTGCCGACCATCCAGACGAGCGCTACTACATCTTCGGCAAGGAAGGCTGCAAGCGCCTGGCCGAAGAGATGAGCGTGCCGCTCCTTGCACAGATTCCGCTCGTGCAGGGCATTTGCTCAAGCGGTGACGACGGTAAACCAGCAGCGCTCAACACAGACTCCATCACCGGACAGGCTTTCCTCTCGTTGGCACAAGCCGTGGTGACCGTGGTGAACCGCCGCAACAAGGAAAAGCCCAAGACAAAAATAGTGCAGGTGAAGAACAGTTAGCCTGCTACGGTCTGTGAAAGGCAGCCATCCCCACAGGCCGGACAATCCATATCGCCTACAAGCCCTTATTTCCCAAGGACATCACTTGGGAAATAAGGGCTTTTTCATGACATCATCCGTACTTTCCCCCTATACTTCCTTTCACACAGGATTTGACCTTCCTAACCCTTCCACATACCGACACATACCAAATTGTCCACCAGCCCACATTCCCTTTACAACTCTGCCACTTACGACCCATTACTCTGCCACTTACAACCCGCTACTCTGCCACTAACGCCCCGCTACTCTACCATTAACGCCCCGCAACTCTGCCACTAACAACGTTTACTCCATTCAGAAACAGGCACAAAAAATCCTCACAACCATGAAACAGGATGTGAGGATTTCCATTATTTAAAGGCAATTCTTTAGAGATGCCCCATTAGGCAGGCATCAAGTTCCCGTTCTATAGCCTCCCTATCCATGTTCTGACCGATGAACACCAGTTTCTGCATGCGGTCGCCATAAACGGAGTCCCAATCACGGGCTGCGCCTGGATTCTGTTCCAGGAATTTCTCCAGCTCATCCTTAGGCATAGAGGCATACCACAGACCTGCGTTGCGGAGCGACATCTGCTTGCCAGCCTGTTCAAAGACGTAGCACGTGTCTTTCTCCGTGCCAAAGTAGCACAATCCCTTGCAACGGATAACACTCTTGGGCATCTTGCGGGCTATAAACTGGTCGAACTCGGTCATGTTCATCGGTTGTCTGCGGCAATAGACAAAAGTACCGATGCCATATTCCAAGGCTTCTCCTTCCTCCTCGTTCTCCAAGTCATCCTCTTCGCCTTCCACGGCCTCAATCCAGCGGGCTGATGTGGCCACCTTCTCAAAGTCGAAGGCATGGGTGTTGAGAATCTTGTCGAAGTCGACATTACCATAATCGCAAGGGATTATTTCCGCCTTAGGCTGTATTTCACGCAGGATGGCCTTGATGTGGGCCAACTCTTCGGGCGACACCTCCGAGGCCTTGTTGAGCAGGATGATATTGCAGAACTCCACCTGTTGAATGACCAGACTTGCCAAATCGTCATCGTCGAGGTCGTGGCGTTGCAGTTCGCGGCCTTCGGCAAACTCATCGCGCAGCCGTAGAGCGTCGCACACGGTGACAATGGCATCAAGCTTGGCACGGCCTTCAGTGGCCAGATTAGGATAGAGTTGGGGATAGACACTGACGGTTTGGGCAATAGGGGCAGGCTCGCAGATGCCGCTTGCCTCGATGACAATGTAGTCGAAACGATGCTGCGAAACGATGTCGCTCAGTTGCTGCACAAGGTCCATCTTCAAGGTGCAACAGATGCAACCGTTCTGAAGAGGAACCAGGCTGTCGTCGCCTTCACCCACGACACCACCCTGCTGAATCAGGTTGGCATCAATGTTGACCTCACCTATATCGTTGACGATAACGGCAAACTTGATGCCTTTCTCGTTGGAAAGAATACGGTTAAGGAGAGTTGTTTTACCGCTGCCCAGATAACCAGTGAGCAGAAGTACAGGTGTTTCTTTGTTTTCCATTTTTCTTATGTTGTGTTTATATTGAGTCCTACAAGCAAAAATCATGCCAAGTACTGCCGCTCTTCACGTCTGAGATTCTTGTTGAACCAAATGTAATAAAGCAGGGCTGCCGTGGAAAGGCCAAACGGGAAGGCATACCAAATGCCTACCAACCCATGTCCCATGACGATGCCAAAGAGATAGCCCAAAGGCAGAGAGATGACGAAATAGGCGACAAAGGCAATATACATCATCGGTTTGACGCAGGAGAGTCCGCGGAGAGAATTGGCAAAGACATACTGCATGCCGTCTCCCAACTGGTAGACAGCCAGAGGAATGGCCACTTGCGCCACCAACGAAGACACGGCTGTGTCGTCGGTGAAGAGTGCGCCCATGTGATGGCGAGAGAGCAGAATGCCCGTGATACTGCACATGATGATGAGCAACATGATGTGGCATCCGGAATAGGAGGCACGGCGCAAGGCCTGATAGTCGTGCTGGCCATGGAAATAGCTCACGCGCACCGCTACGCCAGCCGACAGCCCGTAATATATCATATAGAATATCTGCGAGATGGTAATGGTGACCTGATGTGCCGTTAGTGCCAAAGTGCCAATCCATCCAATCATGATGACACTCAGTGAAAACGATGCGGTTTCCATGCCTATCTGGAAGGCCACGGGCCACCCCATGCGGTTGAGCATCGCAAAGTCGGCCCTGTTCACACTGGAAGCAAGGAAGCCACGCCTGTAGGCAGCATAGCTGCGGCGACAGAAAAACCACGCAAGCAGGACAAGGCCCATCATCACTCGCGACAGACAGGTGGAGAGTCCCGCACCAAGAAGTCCCATCTCAGGAAAGCCCAGCTTGCCGTAGATGAACACCCAGTTGCCCAATATGTTGAACAGGTTGCACACAACGGTAGTCCACATGGCCACCTTGGTGCACGTGATACCGTCGAAGAACTGCTTCACGGTGTTGAAGAGCAAGGCAAAAGGCACCGACACAAGGTTCACCAGGAAATAAGGTCGCATGATGGGCACGAGTTCCTTGGGCTGTCCCATGTGGTCGAGGTTGAGATAGAGCACGCCGAGAATGGCCATGAGCAGGAGCGAGAGCATGCCGTTGGCAGCAATGCCGTTCTTGAGCATGCAGCCAATGCGCTCCTTTTTTTCCTGCCCATAGAGACTGCCCACTATGGGTGTAAGCCCAAAGGAAAAACCGATGGCAAAGATAAGGGCAAGATTGAACATGCTGGTCACGAAACTGGCGGCAGCCAGTTCCGTAGCACTATGATGGCCAATCATCAGCGTGTCGGCAAAGCCCAGGATGATGGTGCCTATCTGACCTATGACCAGCGGAATGCCCAACTGCAGCAGTGCCCTATAATGAGGAGCATAGTTGCTGAACGAATACGCCATGAACCTACTCCTCGTATTCAGTGTGGTCTTCAATGCCAGCCTCTGCCAAGGCCTCACGGCGTTCAGTACAAGTGCCACACTTCCCGCAGTGTTTCTGCCCGCCCTTGTAGCATGACCATGTTTCAGTGTAGTCTATGCCGAGTTCCTTGCCGCGGCGGGCTATGTCGGTCTTGGTGATGTTGGTGTAGGGAGCCAGCACACGGATTCCGTCGTAGGTGCCAGCCTCGGTGGCACGCCCCATAGCCTCAACAAATTCCGGACGGCAGTCGGGATAGATGGCATGGTCGCCGGCATGGTTGGCAAGCATCACGTTCTTCAGTCCGTTGCTCTCTGCCAGTCCTGTGGCTATGGCAAGCATGATGCCGTTGCGGAACGGCACCACAGTAGACTTCATGTTCTCGTCGTCATAGTGTCCCTCGGGAATGGCGTCAGCACCTTCCAGGAGCGAACTCTTGAAATACTGGTGCATAAAGTCGAGCTTGATGGTGATGTGCTTGATGCCCAACCGCTTGCAATGCATTTCGGCATAAGGAATCTCACGGGCATTGTGGTTGGAACCATAGTCGAACGACACGCCCATGGCTATACGGTCTTTCATGTCATAGAGCAGCGTGATGGAGTCCATGCCTCCACTCACTACTATCAAAGAATCTTTTTCCATATTAATGTTTGCTTTTCTTTATTGTAATATGTGTTGTGGTAATCTATTTCTTGTCTGCCATGAACCTCAATTCATCCCCTTGGATGCAGAGTGGCATGTCTATATTGTCTGTAAAGAGTTGGCCGGTGCCAAGTCCTTGAGGAAAGGTGATGCCAGGCCCGTAGACGTGAGCAGTGAAGTGGGCAATGGCATTGAGCCCCACGTTGCTCTCCAAGGCACTGGTCACCCAGCTGCCTATCCCCCGTTCACGAGCCAGCCGAATCCATTCTTCCGTACCATACATGCCGCCATGAAGCGACGGCTTGAGCACAAGATAGGCAGGCCGAATGGTGTCAAGCAGTTCAGCCTTCATCAGGGGCATGTTCACCCCGATAAGTTCTTCATCGAGGGCAATGGGCAACGGAGACTGCCGGCAGAGCATAGCCATGCGCGACCACTGGTGCTGACGAATGGGCTGTTCAATGGAATGAATGTCGTAGCGTGCCAGGCGGTCAAGACAGCCAAAGGCATCTTCATTGTCAAAACCGCCATTAGCATCCACCCGGAGTTCTATCTGTTCGGACGAAAAGGCCTCGCGAATGTGGCGTATCAAATCCAGTTCCTTCTCGAAGTCAATGGCTCCTATCTTGAGTTTCACGCAGCGGAATCCCTGTTTCATTTTCTCCTCCAGCCTAAGAAGCATTTCGTCGTAGGACCCCATCCACACCAATCCGTTGATGGGAATGCCCTCCTCACCCCTTCCGAAAGGCGTATCGAAGAGCACGGACGAGCCGCGTTCCAGGGAAAGTTTGGCTGTCTCCAAGCCAAAGAGTATGGAGGGATACGGCTGAAGCATGGGATAACTGATGGCTCCCGTCAACTCAAACTGGCGGCATACAGCCTCCAGCGTATGCTCATATTCCGGTGTGGCGTCGCAACTCAAGTCGGGAAGAGGTGCACACTCGCCCACCCCTTCACGCCCAGGCAGTGCATCGCTCGTGAGATGAAGGAACCAAGACTGACGAGTGGTATAGACCCCACGCGATGTGCCCGCAGGCTGCTTGAAATGCAGCGTGCGCGGCTCAATACTGATATGATAGCTCATGACAATCAGGGAAGTTTAGGGAACTTCTTGAAATCGGGCTTGCGCTTTTCGAGGAAAGCCTTGCCACCCTCTTGCGCCTCGTCAAGAAAATAATAGAGCATGGTCGCATCACCGGCCAGTTCCTGTATGCCGGCCTGTCCGTCGAGTTCGGCGTTGAGTCCCGCCTTGATCATGCGCAAGGCAAGGGGCGAACGCTCCATCATGGTCTCTGCCCACTCCACACACTCGTCTTCAAGACGGTCGAAAGGCACCACCTTGTTGACCATTCCCATGCGCTCTGCTTCCTCTGCAGTGTACTGCCTACACATGAACCAAATTTCACGGGCCTTCTTTTGTCCCACGATACGGGCAAGATAACTGGCACCGAAGCCTGCATCGAAGGAACCTACCTTAGGACCGGTCTGGCCAAAGATGGCATTGTCGCTGGCAATCGTGAGGTCGCACATGAGGTGAAGCACGTGCCCGCCACCGATGGCATAGCCATTGACCATGGCAATGACAGGCTTGGGCAGTGAGCGTATCTGACGTTGCACGTCGAGCACGTTGAGACGAGGCACCCCATCGGAGCCCACGTAACCACCACGTCCCTTGACATGCATGTCGCCACCGGAGCAGAATGCCTTGTCGCCGGCACCGGTGAGAATCACCACGCCTATGCGCTGCGCCTCACGGCACCAACTGAAAGCCTGACTCATCTCCCATGTGGTTAAAGGGGTGAAAGCGTTGCGGTAACGGGGACGGTTGATAGTTATCTTGGCAATGCCGTTGTATTCTTCAAAGAGAATTTCCTTGAAATCGAAACCCTCAATCTTTTTCCATTCTCGATTGTTCATATTTTCTTGTTTTATTGACTATTGATAATTGGCCAGTCTAACCGGCACGATAAGAAAAACCTTATCTTAAAAGAAACACTCCAAGAGCATGGGACGGTGTGTGTCGGTGGTGAGCAGCGAGACAATGCCCATATGCATCTCGTCCAAGTTGTTGGCAGACAAATATCCCACATCGTTTTGTGTACAGATACCCCGTGCCTCAGTATTATGCCCCGCCAAGATAAACTTGTCGAAGGCAGGACTCTTCTTCGCCTCTTCAAAGTGGTTGAAGATGTCGCCTCCGTGGTTGTTCAGAAGAATGACACGAAGATTGCCCGACAGATTCCGGTTCCAAAGAGCGTTCTGGTCGTAGAAGAAACTCAGGTCGCCCACCACACAAAATACCATATCGTCCGTAGCTGCAGCATGACCTACGGCTGTAGAGAGCGAGCCTTCAATGCCGTTGACCCCCCGGTTGCACAACACATAGTGGTCGGCATAGCGACAAGCCAGCCGCACAGACGTGGAATTGGCATAATGCACCCGATAGTCGTACTCCATATCCTCCAACTGTTCCTCGAAGTATTTCACTACTGCCGCTGGTGAATAGGCAGGTTGCGTGTCGGCAAGATGCTCAATTTCCTTGCCAATCTCCACGTCCCACAGACGCTTGTAGTCAGCTGGTGAATGAAGGAAACCGGCATAAGGAGAACCTCCTTCGCGTTCTTCATCAGAGCTTATGACACTGGCCAGCAAGGACAGCAGTTCTACAGGATTGCCTTCAAGGTGGGAAGCATGGCACATGAAGGTGTCGGGCATTTGACTGGTCCCGTCGACAGTCCAACAACACAACTGCCCAGACAGTGAGCGCAGCCATTGACGCAAGCGCTTGCTCACCATATTGCCACCCACATAGAGCACGAAGTCCGGACTATAAGGAGTGAGATCTGTGCCGTCAGTCTGCAATCGTGCCAAAGCGTCGTCGAAAGGAACAGGACACGAACAGGACAGCGGTTCACGCATTACCACAAAATGGCGAGACAGATAACGCACGGCTTCGTCTACCCGTTTGTCGGGTGCCATCTGCCCCAGCACTATCATCGGTCGGGTGCTGGACAGAAAATCGGCTATCAAGGTATTCTTCGCCGTCTGCACGTCGAGCACGGATTCCACAAGGGCGGCATGACCTACTACAGTGCCATCCGCCTTATCTGTGAAATGGAAGAGAGGTTCTGAGATGGGAACATTGATGTGAACCGAAGGCCTTGAACTTCTCAAGGCTTCAGCCAATGCCTCGTTTGCCAGCCTTTGGCAATACCAGCGTTCCTCATCAGTATGAGCTTCAGGCAAGGTGATGCGCTTGGAAACAAGCGTGGCAAGCGCATCGGGTTGCGGAATTGTCTGTCCGTCCCACTGACCAATCCATTGAGCAGGTCTATCGGCAGAGATGACAATGAGTCCTTGGTGCTGCATGCTGGCCTCGGCTACAGCCGGAGCCAGATTGAGCAATGCCGACCCTGAGGTGACACACACTGCTACGGGTTCTCCCGTTGCTTGCCGTATGCCCAGGGCAAAGAAACCTGCCGAGCGTTCGTCCGTGACTGGATAGCACTTCACCTTGCCACAGGCCACAAGGTTATGGACAATCGGTGCATTTCGGTTGCCGGGGCAAAGCACGGCATGACGTATGCCATATTCCACCAACATGGCGGTAAGAATGTTCACATTATATTTGTCACTGTACATAAATGTCTGTTGTTTATTGATTGTTACGAGTCTGTCCGGTTGCTGCCGAACGTAGGATTCCGATTGGCGCTTCGAACAGTGCTTTCATGGTCTGCATCTTGGCTTCGGTCTCGCGCCACTCGTCTTCCTCTACGCTGTCGGCCAAGAGTCCGCCACCAGCATAGAAGTTGACCATGCCCTTGTCAAGCAGGCGCATGCAACGCAGAGAAACATAAAGATGGGTGTCTTGCTTTGGAGAGAGCATGCCGAGAAAGCCGCTGTAATATTGCCTATGGAAAGATTCGTTGTCCATGATGAACTTCTCAACTCCTTCCTTGGGCATGCCACAGACTGCTGGTGTTGGATGGAGTGCAGAGAGCACGCTGCCCAAGGTTTCACCGGAAGAGAGACTAAAGTTAAAGTCTGTTCGCAAGTGCATCAGTCCTGCAGCCTTCGTGGTGTAAGGACCACTGGCATTGAAATCAGAAGAGAAACGTTCCACTTGTTTAGCGATATAGGTGGAAACATACTCCTGTTCCATCAAGTTCTTCTCCGTCCAAACTTTTTCCACCGGCAAGTCAAGCAAACGCTCATCAAGCGGCATGGTGCCGGCAAGGGCAATGGTACGCAACTGCCCTCCTTGCCCATCGAGCAGAATCTCTGGAGTAGCCATGAGCCAAGTGCCAGTTTGGGGCATGCTTACCAATGCGACAAAGAGTCTGGGATACAGCCTGCAAGCCCGTGCAAAGAGTTGTCTCGCCAGAGAACAGGTATCTTCCGCGACTCCTTCCACACGCATGTGTGAACATCGGGCAAGAACCATCTTATCATATTCGCCCGAAAGAATATGTGCATGGAAGTTGGCAAAATCCACGGCATATACTTCACGCTCGTCGGAACAAGTGGGCACAAGGGGGAAGTTATTGACGGACAAGGCAAGGCTATCTTGCGGAAACACCTCTGTCTTGTCGGGAACAACCAGCCAAACGGGATGACTGGATGAAGGCTTGAAAGGGGCGAAGACAAAGCCATGCCGCCGTCCCAACTCCTCACAAGACATTAAAGGTACAGGGGCAGACGCCGACGACAGCCTCACGCAAGTGCTCTTTCCCGGCAATCTATAGATGATTTCCGCAAAAGACTTTTCCTTCATCATCATTTGTTACGCGGGGTGATGGCATAGTTGGTCACCTGGACCGTGGAAACAAGATCGCCTGCAGAATCCTTAATGTCAATGTGCCACACATGAAGCACACGTCCTTTTTGCACCAGTTTGCCATAGGCCGTGACGGTATCGCCCTCACGGACAGCCTTCACATGATTGCCACTCACGTTGATGCCCACACTTATCTTGCCGGGGCAGAGAGCGAGCGAGCCCACGCCTGCCAGATTTTCTGCCAAGGCGAGTGTGGCTCCGCCACTGAGGAAACCGAAAGGTTGCTTATTGCGCTTATCCACCGTCATGCGAGCCATACAGGTGTCGTCTTCCGGAGTGGATATGAATTCCATACCCAACGCCGTGGAGAGATTGGGTTGCTTTTGGAGCAAATCATTGATTTTGTCTACATTCATATTCTTCGTTCCTTTTAAATAGAGGACGACAAAGTTACATATAAAAAAGTGAAAAAGGCTCACTTATTCGGAATAATTTAGTAAATTTGCACCCATTACGATCCACAACAGCAAGAAAACAATATCATATATGAACGTATTAGAGTTAAGTGAACAGGAAATTGGCAGACGACAGAGTCTGCAGGAGTTGCGTACCATGGGCATTGACCCATATCCAGCCGCCGAATATCCCACCAACGCTTTCTCGACCGACATCAAGGCCGAGTTTAAAGAGGATGAAAAACGTGAGGTGTGTATAGCCGGCCGCATGATGACCCGTCGCGTGATGGGTAAGGCAGCCTTCGTTGAACTTCAGGATTCCAAGGGACGTATCCAAGTGTATATCACACGTGACGACATCTGCCCAGGAGAAGACAAAGACTTCTACAACAAGGTGTTCAAGAAGCTCATGGACATTGGCGACTTCATTGGCGTGAAAGGCTTTGTTTTCCTCACGCAAACAGGAGAAATCTCTGTACATGCCAAGGAAATCACACTGCTCTCCAAGAGTCTCAAGCCACTGCCTATTGTGAAATACAAGGATGGTGTGGCCTACGACAAGTTTGACGATCCTGAACTTCGTTACCGCCAGCGTTATGTTGACTTGATTGTCAACGACGGAGTAAAAGATACATTCCTCCAGCGTGCCACCGTGCTGCGCACTATCCGTCGAGTTCTCGACGAGGCTGGCTATACAGAAGTGGAAACCCCAACCCTCCAGGCCATTGCCGGCGGTGCTTCTGCCCGTCCATTTATCACCCACTTCAATGCGCTCAACATAGACATGTATATGCGCATTGCCACAGAGCTTTATCTCAAGCGTCTCATTGTCGGCGGATTCGAGGGCGTATACGAAATCGGCAAGAACTTCCGCAACGAGGGTATGGACCGCAACCACAACCCTGAGTTCACCTGTATGGAACTCTACGTGCAATACAAAGACTACAACTGGATGATGTCGTTCACAGAAAAGTTGCTCGAGACTATCTGCATCGCTGTCAACGGCAAGCCGGAGCGTGAAATTGACGGACACATCGTGAGCTTCAAGGCTCCTTACCGTCGTCTGCCTATCCTTGATGCCATCAAGGAGAAAACAGGATTTGACTGCAACGGAAAGACTGAAGACGAGATACGCGCTTTCTGCAAGGAGAAAGGCATGGACGTCGACGAGACCATGGGCAAGGGCAAGCTCATTGACGAACTCTTCGGAGAGTTCTGCGAGGGCACATTCATCCAGCCTACTTTCATCACCGACTATCCCGTGGAAATGTCGCCTCTGACCAAGATGCACCGTTCAAAGCCTGGACTCACTGAGCGCTTCGAGCTGATGGTCAACGGCAAGGAATTGGCCAATGCTTACTCTGAGCTCAACGACCCCATCGACCAGGAAGAACGCTTCATGGAGCAAATGCGACTTGCCGACAAGGGCGACGATGAGGCAATGGTCATTGACCGCGATTTCCTCCGTGCCCTGCAATACGGAATGCCTCCTACAAGTGGTATCGGCATCGGCATTGACCGACTGGTGATGCTCATGACAGGCAAGACATTCATTCAGGAAGTGCTCTTCTTCCCGCAGATGCGTCCTGAGAAGAAAGTGCCCAAGAGCACCGTGCAGGAGTGGGCAGCAATCGGAGTGCCCGAAGAGTGGGTGCCCGTTTTCTGCAAGGCCGGATACAACCTCGTGTCTGACATCAAGACCGTCAAGGCACAAAAACTCCAAATGGACGTTTGTGGCGTGAACAAGAAATACAAACTGGGATACGAGAACCCCAAGGTTGACCAGTTTGAGGCATGGATAGAAAACGCCAACAAGTAATAAGCTGAAGGTTCATGCGGATGTGAAGAAGTCACGACTCTTTCACATCCGTCGCCTTCACTTCGCTAAAATCACAATCAAGATATTATGTTCAACGTAGGCAAGGTTGCCATTATCGGTGGAGGCAGTTGGGCCACCGCCATAGCCAAGATTGTGGTGGGACATACCCACCATATAGGTTGGTATATGCGCCGCGATGACCGCATTGAGGAGTTCCGGCGCATGAGCCACAACCCAGCCTATCTGACAAGTGTGCATTTCAACTGCGACGAGATATTCTTTTCGAGCGACATCAACCGCATAGTCGAGGCTTACGACACATTGGTGTTTGTCACGCCTTCGCCCTACCTGAAGAATCATCTCCGCAAACTCAAGGCACGCATACGCGACAAATTTATTGTCACCGCCATCAAGGGCATTGTGCCTGATGAGAACCTGGTATGCTCGGAGTATTTCCATGAGGTTTATGATGTGCCTTACGACAACCTGGCTTGCATTGGCGGACCTTCGCATGCAGAAGAAGTGGCTCTTGAACGCCTTAGCTACCTCACTGTGGGGTGTTCTGACCGCGAAAAGGCTGAAGCCTTTACGCACGTGCTCGCCTCCGACTACATCAAGACCAAAACCAGCAGCGACGTCATCGGCATTGAGTATGCTTCGGTGCTCAAGAACGTCTATGCCATTGCAGCGGGCATTTGCAGCGGACTGAAATATGGCGACAACTTCCAGGCTGTTCTCATGGCCAACGCCTTGCAGGAAATGGCACGCTTCGTCAAGAGCGTGCACCCTATAGACAGAAGCATTGAAGACAGCGTGTATTTGGGCGACTTGCTTGTCACCAGCTACAGCAACTTCTCCCGTAACCGCACTTTCGGCACCATGATAGGCAAAGGCTACAGCGTGAAAAGTGCACAGATTGAAATGGAAATGATTGCCGAGGGATTCTTCGGGACCAAGTGCATGAAGGAAATCAACCGCCACATGCATGTCAACATGCCCATCCTCGACGCCGTATACAACATACTCTACGAACGTATCAGTCCGCAAATAGAAATCAAGTTGCTCACGGATTCGTTCAGATAATCCTCTACGACCATGCTACAGGCAGTGTACTGTAGTGCTTCACAAGAACAATCAACAAACTAAAGCATAACGACAATGAAAAACATCAAATTGGACATCACCAAGGCCGCCCAGTTCCTGAAGGAAGGGACCGTCAAGGCTTACGAACCACAAGTGAAAGCAGCACAAGAGGCTCTTGAAAACGCTACTTGCCCAGGCAACGATTTCCTAGGTTGGCTCCATCTGCCTTCAAGTATCACACCCGAGTTTATTGCAGAAATAAACAGTACGGCTCAAACATTGCGCAAAAAGTGCGAGGTCGTAGTGGTGGCAGGCATCGGCGGAAGTTATCTCGGTGCCCGCGCTGTCATCGAAGGACTGTCGAACGCTTTTGCATGGCTTGTCAACGATGACACCAAGAGCCCTAACATTCTCTTTGCCGGCAACAATATCGGCGAGGACTATCTGGCTGAACTGACAGAATATCTGAAGAACAAGCGCTTCGGAGTTATCAACATATCGAAGAGCGGCACAACCACCGAAACAGCTCTCACCTTCCGTTTGCTCAAGAAGCAGTGTGAAGAACAGCGGGGCAAGGAGGAAGCCAAAGAAGTGATTGTGGCTGTGACAGACGCTCACAAGGGCGCAGCCCGTGCAGCTGCCGACAAGGAAGGCTACAAGACGTTTGTCATCCCAGACAACGTGGGTGGACGATTCTCAGTGCTCACGCCTGTAGGACTGCTTCCCATCGCCTGTGCCGGATTCGACATAGAACAGCTCGTGGAAGGCGCACGCGACATGGAAAAGGCCTGCGGCAAAGACGTGCCGTTTGAAGAGAACCCAGCCGCACAATATGCAGCCGTACGAAATGCGCTCTATCAGGAGGCAGGAAAGAAGATCGAAATTATGGTGAACTTTCAACCTAAGCTGCACTACTTCAGCGAGTGGTGGAAACAGCTCTACGGCGAAAGCGAAGGCAAAGACGGCAAAGGCATTTTCCCTGCCAGTTGCGACTTCACAACCGATCTGCACTCCATGGGACAGTGGATTCAGCAGGGTGAACGCACCATCTACGAAACAGTCATCAGCATCGAGAAACCTAACCGCAAACTCCTTTTCCCGAACGATGAAGAGAACCTCGACGGACTCAACTTCCTTGCAGGCAAGCGCGTAGACGAAGTGAACAAGATGGCTGAGCTTGGCACCCGACTGGCACACGTGGACGGAGGTGTACCCAATATTCACGTGAGCGTGCCCGAACTCAACGAACGTTACATCGGACAACTCATCTACTTCTTCGAAATGGCTTGCGGCATCAGCGGCAACATCCTCGGAGTCAACCCATTCAACCAGCCTGGTGTGGAGGCATACAAGAAGAACATGTTTGCCCTGCTCGACAAACCGGGTTACGAGGCTGACAGCAAGGCCATCAAGGCCCGTCTGGCAGAAGAGAAATAACCGAAGCTCACATTCAACATACAAGCAATCCCCGGATGCACAAGCACCTTGTGCACCGGGGATTACTTGTAATCCGCTATCAATGAAAGGAAACAGAAATGACTCTCGACGAATTCATGACTCAATGGAACGATGGCAACAGCCGGCTATTGGTGCACACAAGCGGTTCTACAGGTACGCCCAAACCCTTATGGGTGGAAAAGAGCCGGATGGTGGCATCCGCCCGCATCACTTGCAGCTTTTTAGGACTGCGTCATGGTGACACTGCCCTACTCTGCATGCCTCTCGACTTCATAGCCGGCAAGATGATGGTGGTGAGAAGCATCGTGGGGAAATTACGCCTGCTAAGCGTTCAGCCATCCAGCCATCCGCTCGCCACATTGACAGAAGCGCCTGTATTTGCTGCCATGGTACCACTACAGGTATGGAACTCATTACAGGTTCCTGAGGAACGTGACTTGCTGCGGCAAATTCATCACCTCATCATCGGTGGCGGTGCAATAGACCAATCTCTCGAAGAAGAATTGCGACACTTTCCCCATGCTGTCTGGAGCACCTACGGCATGACCGAGACGCTCTCTCACATTGCCCTCCGCCGGCTCAGTGGCAAGGAAGCATCTGAATGGTACACGCCATTCCCTACTGTCAGCGTAAAACTCAACGCTGAAGGATGCCTCGTCATTGATGCACCTGAAGTGTGCCGCGATGCACTCACCACACACGACGTGGCAGAACTGGCTCCAAACGGCAGACAATTTCGCATTGTCGGAAGAATCGACAACGTTATCTGTTCGGGAGGCATCAAGATACAGATAGAGGAAGCGGAAAAACTGTTGCGCCCGGTCATTCCTATTCCGTTCATGATTACACGTGTTCCCGACAGGGAACTGGGCGAAGCTGTGGTACTGCTCCACGAACCGTCAAGTATTGCCCATGAAAAACTACTTGACATGTGTCGCAAGACATTGCCCAAATATTGGTGTCCACGCCACTACATCGAAATAGACCACTTGCCCATGACGTCGACAGGAAAGCCAGCACGAGCAGAAGCAGAAAGAATGGCAAGAAAAGAAATCGGAGAAAGATAAACTTTTCAATGCACACGGTTTTACCTTTTATATCATTCACGCGCGCACGCGCGCGTAAGATTTTTCAAAAATGAGCATCATCTATCACTAACAGCGTTTTTGAGCACATATACCACTGATATACAACATATTAGCAACAGTGATAGATAAGTGATAGATGCAAAATTATCTATCACCATCTATCACTCTTTTCCGTAGAAATGCATCGATGTCTACAGATGTTCCGTTTCCTTTTCAGGCAATAAAAAGCGTGGCTATAAGCACTCCAAACGATATGCCCAAAATAGAGAACTGACTTTGGGCATTGATTGCCCACGCCGTGGGCAACCGATGCCCAGGCACTGGGACCACTCGCGGAACTGCCGTTAAGGAGAACAAACTGCACTCTTGCTTATGGCGCACATGGTCTCCGGAAATGAGACGGAGACCATGGTGGCATGGCTGATTCACAGACATGCGGTAGAGCTGAATGGGGAAATTAAAAAGACTAAGAGTCGACCGTTTGCCGATTTGCGCCACTCACCTTTTGTCAATACCACTGCACAGCATTGCTGTAGCCGCTGCGCTTGTCATATTTAAGAGCATCGGTGAGTGTAGAGGCATTGCAACGGAAAGTGAAGTTGTAGCTGGTATAAGGAGCCAACACCACTGAACAACTCATATTGAAACAATGGAGGTCGCGCGAAAGCGAGGCTGTAGTCATGGACATCTTGTGGTAATCGAAGTCGTAGCCCGATGAAAAACTGATGTTCCAACCGTCACTGATGCGCACGTTGCCACTGATGTTGAGTGTCTGAGTGAACTTATAGGGATAGCGCATGGTCTTCTTGTTGAACTTTGACGGGTCCGTGTCCTCGCGCATGGAGATGCCGTAGCCGAAGGTGAGCGACCAGGGCATGGAGAACGTCATGTAACCATCGCTGTCGGTCTTGGCCTTGGAAGCCTGCTTCTTGGCGCCGGTCTGTCCCTTCACCATATCGTCGTCAACGTTTGATTCGCGGTCGGTGTCGAGTCCTTCATCATCGTCGTCCTTCTTCTTGTCCTTGTCGGTCTTGTCGACACCGCCAAACCACTTCTTGATTTGGTCGGGACTGAGTGTGAACGAAAAGTTCTGCGAAGCACCTTGGAAACGTCCGAACTTGCCCATTCCCCACAATGTATGGTTGCCCACATAGGGGTTTCCGTTGGCGTCGAGTTCGTAGGCATAGCTGGCAAACACGGCATTCATGTTGAACGTGTAGTGCTTCCACCATTTCAGACGGATACGCATGGAAAGGTCGGAGAGTTTCTTCTCCTTGGCTGCCATATTGTAGGACATGGAGAGACCCAGCTCGTCAATCAGACTTATCTTCTTGAATCCCGTGGAGTCCTTGTCGGAACGCACCTTCATCTCAAGGTTGTTGGACAGGTCGAACGAGAAACTGCCCGTACGTCCCTTGCCGGGCACTCCATATAGTCCAGTGGAATAGGGAGAATACTCCACCAGTGACACGTTGCCTTGGGCATCGGTCTTCTGATAGGTATCGTAGTAGCCGTAACGCTGCGTACTGAAGTCGGGCGCATAGCTGAAGCTCACGGTCGGAGTGACCACATGGCGCACGGCCACTATCTTCTTGCCGAACACCTTGGGGTTGGGCACGTACATGCCGTAGAGTTTGGTGGAGAGGCCCAGGGAGAAGTTCCAGTTATAGACATTGTGGAAACCATAGGTGGTGTCGCACACCTCCACCTGTCGGTCGGCATCCCACGAGCGCATCACCTTGTTGGTGTACATGCGGTCGGTAAAGTTGAACGACGGACTGAGGTTGAGCACGTTGAACAGGGTGAAGCTGCCGCTGATAGGGATGCTGTGGTTAAAGGCGTTGCGCCAGTCTTTCACCAGGTTAGAACGGAAGAGTTTGTCCTCCTTGGTGTTTATCTCATTGCGGAGCTGACCAGTATAGCTCATCGATATTTTCTCGTACCAGCGCTCTTTTCCCACCATGTGCTTTCGGCGGAAAGGATAGAAGCGTGAGATAGATATGTTGAGGTCTGGAAGGGTCAAGGCGATGGTGGAGTCGCGCATGTTCTGAGCCAGGTTGGCCGTGCTGCTCAGCGTCATGCCTATGCTCGAGAAGGTGGTGCTCCAACTCACTGACGAGGTGCGGGTGCTCTGTGAGAGGGAATAAGGATTGTAGAGCGAGTTGAGATTGTTGCGCTCATAGCTCGTGGAGGCGAAATTCACGCTTGCCGACAACGAGCTGTAAGGATTGGCCTTGGAATCCTGTCGGTGGCTCCACTGAATCTTGTAGCTCTTTTGGCGCGAGAAGTCAGGCAAGCCCTTGTCGCCGGTCTTAGTGTCCTGATAACTGAAGAAGAATGAGCCCGAATACTTGTAGCGTGTGCGGTAGTTGCTGGCAGCAGAGAAGCCCCACGACCCCTTGGTATAAATCTCGCCCAGGAGTTTCAAGTCCCAGCGGTCGCTCATGGCAAAGTAGTAGCCACCGTCACGGAGGTAGAAGCCGCGGTCGGACTCATCGCCATAGGTAGGCATGATGAAGCCTGAGGAGTAGCTCTTGGAAAAGGGGAAAAAGCCATAGGGAATGGCAAGGGGCAACGGCACATCGGCCACCACCAGATAGGCAGGACCGAACACCACATCCTTGCCGGGACGCAACTTGCCACGGGAAATGGCGATATAGAAATCGGGGTGCTCGGCATCGCACGTGGTATAGCGGCCATGCTGCAAATAGATGACGCCCGAAGAATCACGTTTGGAGAGTTCGCTCGAGAGAAATCCGTCTTCCTGTTCCGTATAGACGTTGCTTATCAAGCCCCGCTTGCTTTTGAAGTTAAAAGCCATCGTGTCGCTCTCATACTTGTCCTGCCCCATGGTGAACACTGGAGTGCCCCTGACGCCTTTCTCCTCCGTGGAATCGGGTGTGCCTGTGGCATGGACCATGCTGGAATCAAGACTCATGTTGATGCGGTCGCTCTGCAAGTCCATGTCCTGGTATTTCACGTTGGCATTGCCATAGAGATAGGCACGGTTGGTACTGGCAAGATAAACAATAGAGTCTTCAGCCGAATAGTTTACCGGCGAATCGATGCCACCCTGACGCTTGCGGTTGAGCGAATCGAGGCGGATAGAGTCGTCGATGGCTTTGTTGTGATGATAGATGGCAAGCTGGAGTGAGTCCATCTTGGTAGTATCTATGCCGTTGGAGGCTATAGCGGAATCGGGGTGTAGAGAGTCTGCCAACTGGACAGAATCACGCTCCACCGCCTTGCGTTTTTTCTTGAAAAAAGGTGTGTTGGTATCGGCCATCACAAGAATGAAGGCGAACAACACGAAGAATATGACAGACTTTGTTCTCATATAAGGTGCAAAGTTACTGCTTTTTATCCACAATTCGTCTATCTGTTTTCTTAATTAACGTTTTACGTCCGCATTTAGTCTCCTCATTCTCCAGCTTTCCGCGTCCTCTATTCAAACATCTGCTCCCATTGCTTGAATCTCCGCAGCCCGTCTTCACCATGCCGGGCAATGCTCTGCTCGGTCTGCTTAAGTGTGCGCACGCGGTCGAGGTGTGACTTGGAATAAAACTTGTCGGCATAGCACACAAGCTTCTCCTCTACCGTTTCCGGCAAGAAGTCCTGATGGGGCAACGGCAGGTGCTGGGCTTCTATTTCGCTGGCAGTCAGTCCGGCACCAGTATGGCGTTCGCATACACGGGCATGGCGCGGATAACCTTCGCGGCGCATCAGTTCCGCTCCCAAGCGCCCATGAAGAATGTAAGGCTCACTGCCATGGCACTCTATGCCTGGAGCATCCGTGAGATAGATGCCAATGTCGTGGAGCATGGCTGCCTCTTCAAGAAACGTCCGGTCTATGCCGAGTTCGGGGTGACGGTCGGCAATAAGGAGAGCACGGTCGGCAACCTGCCGACTATGCACCATGAGGATATGACGCAATGGAGTGCCCTTGGGATAATACTTGTCTATAATTGCTTGATAGTCCATCATACAGGAACAGGAAAAAAGTAAAGGGGTAAAACCTTTTCAAGTTCTCCCCTTTACCAAAAACAAATTTATGAAAACTCTATTCTTTATTGTCGCGCTCAATATAAGCGATGACCGTGCCCTTGCTCACTTTGGAACCGCGCTTGGCGTTGATTTCCACAAGCTTGCCACCCAATGCGGCAGGCACTTCCTCTATTTCGCCCCAAGGAGTCTGGATGTAGCAAAGCACATCGCCTTCCTTGTATTCCTTGCCAATGTAGGGTTCCACAGTTGGTGCACACTCGCCGTCGCCATTGAACTCCCAGTAGATTTCGCCCTTCACCGGTGCCACGATGGCATCTGCCTTGGCATGCTTGTAGGCGCTGAGCTGTTCTGGTGTGAGATTGCTGCCCAGTTTGGCATCCTTGAGCTTCTGCAGGTCGGCCAGGAAGTTCTTCTTGGCCTGTCCGCTCTTGTAGTTGCGATACTGCTCCGGATGCATGGCCAGTTCGAAGAGTTCCTCGTCATCCTGTCCATAGTCCCATCCGTTCTCGTCCATTTCCTTGCGGAAGTCATCGAGAGCGTCCTTGAGCAGAGTATGGGCGTCGACATCCGTAAATTCGCGGCCCTGCTTTTTGGCAAGTTCCACGAGTTCCGGATCAATAGTACCGGGAATCTTGCCGGACTTGCCGAGAATCATGCCCCACATAGAGTCGTCCATCATCACGAAACGACCCTTGCCTTGCTCTATGGTGAGAAGGTTCATCAAGGCAATGTTCTTTACATATTGGGAGAATGGGGTTACCAATGGAGGATAACCCACACGTGGCCATACATATTCCACTTCATTGAAGAGCTTGATAAGGAGGTCATCCATAGAGAGTTCTTCCTCGCCGTTCTTCTTGCGCACGTTATTGATGGTGGTACGCATGCCGCCAAGGTCTGCCATCATGGAGCCCATCATGCCGCCGGGAAGTCCACAGCCGAGCAACAGGGAAGACATAATCTTGTTGCCTGGGTTGATGAAGTAGCCCAACCAGTCGTCAATGAATTCCTGAGTAAGTGCACGTGCCTTCATGTAGGCACTCATGTTAATCTCAGGCACTTCAAAGCCTTCATTCTTCAACATGCTAATCACAGAGATAATGTCCGGATGCACCTTACCCCAAGACAACGGCTCTATGGCTGTATCTATGATGTCTGCACCATTGTTGCAAACTTCAAGAATAGAAGCCATGGAAAGACCGGGACCAGAGTGGCCGTGATACTGGATGATGATATGGGGATATTTATCCTTAATCATCTTGGTGAGCTTGCCCAGGAAAGCAGGTTGTCCGATACCGGCCATATCCTTCAGGCAGATTTCTTCTGCACCTGCAGCAATGAGCTGGTCGGCAATGTTCATATAGTATTCAAGCGTATGAACAGGCGAGTTGGTAATGCAAAGGGCGCACTGAGGAGTCATGCCGCCTTCCTTGGCCCACTTGATACTCGGAATGATGTTGCGCACGTCATTAAGTCCGTCGAAGATACGTGTGATGTTGGTACCCTGCTTGGCTTTCACCTTATACATGAGGGCGCGCACGTCGTCGGGTACCGGATACATACGCAAAGCGTTAAGACCACGATCGAGCATATGAGTCTTGATGCCAGCTTCATTGAATGGCTTGCAGAAGGCTCTCACTGCATCGTTAGGATTCTCGCCGGCAAGCAGGTTGACCTGCTCAAAGGCGCCACCATTGGTCTCCACACGGGCAAAACAACCCATGTCGATAATCACGGGAGCAATGCGCTCCAATTGGTCTTTGCGAGGCTGGAATTTACCAGACGACTGCCACATATCTCGATACACGAGACTGAATTGAATTTTCTTTTTCATCTGTATTTGTTATGTCTTTTTTCTGAATAATAGTTTCACACAATCCTTTCAAATGTGCAAAATTAGGAAAAAAAAATAATACAGCGACTAATTCACTGTATTATTTTTGATATTTTATTATTGCCGCCTGATTATTTGACGAAATGGATAAAAGGCTGCCTATACAACCCTGTGGGAACAACTATCCGGCGATACCCCCCGGTTCATACAATTGCAATGTTCTCTTGGGAAATATGACATGTGGGGTTAAACCATCAAGCCCTACAGGTCCGTCAATAAGCCTCTTTATCGCCTATAATAGCATTAGCTACAGTCTTGAATATGATATACAGGTCGAGCCAGAAGCTCCAATGTTCTATATACCAGATGTCTCCACGTACACGGCCTTCCATCTGACTGATGTCCTTGGTCTCACCACGGAAACCGGTTACCTGACTCCAACCGGTGATGCCAGGCTTCACGAAATGACGCACCATATACATGTTGATAAGTTTGGAATATTTCTCCGTATGGAGCACCATGTGGGGACGTGGTCCCACCACACTCATATCACCCATAAGCACATTGATAAACTGTGGCAGCTCATCAATATTGGTCTTGCGCATGATATTGCCCCATTTGGTCTTGCGTGGGTCGTCCTTGGTGGCCTGAACCTTGTCTGCATCAGCATTCACGCGCATGCTGCGGAACTTCAGGCAATAGAACTCCTTGTCGTTAAGTCCGTTGCGCTTCTGTCTGAAGAAGATGGGACCGGGCATGGTTATCTTTGTCACTATTGCCACTATCACAAAGATAATGGGGAAAAGCGTGCAGAGGAACGTGAGCGAAAAGACAATATCAAACGTGCGCTTGATCATCCGGTTTTCCACTTTTGTGAGAGGATCGCGGAAGAAACTGAAATAGGGCACGTTGCCCAACACATTGAAATACATGCGATGGTGCATGTAGTTGGTCAGTGTAGGCAGACTATAGAAATGCACCAGGTTATTCAGACAATAATGCACCAACTGCAAGATAAAGTCTTCATGCGAAGACGACAAGCAGCAATAGAGTTCGTGCACTTCACGATGATTCTGAAGATATGGTATCACATCGTAAGGGGTGCCCAAATAAGGACAGTCTTCAGGAAATTCGGGATTGGGTTCAAAGTCAAAATAGCCCAATGCCTCATAGCCGTATGACTTGACTGCGCAGAATTCCTTGTGAAGAGCAAGGACATTTGACGTTCCGCCAACCAATACCACATGGTGTATGTGGGATTTCTGAGACCTATAGAACTTCACGAAACATCTTAATGCCAAACGGTAGAGTGACGCGGCTGCAAAGAAAATGCCAAGAAATTTAAGGAATACAAGAAACGGTAAAGTGGGGAAGTCTATCAGTTCATGGAGTATAATATATATAATGAAGAAATAGGCTACATTGCGCAATTCCAGCAACAGTATTTGAAAGTCGCGGGTGTTCCGTCGGTAAAGGATTACTCCCCCACTATAGGAAATCATCATGAATATGAGCGCATGAATCAGCATGGACTGGTTGCGTATCAAGACATCACAGCTCCCTACCCTATCCATGAAGAATGTGAACAAGCTCACGAACAAGGCCAACTCACCGAACAGTACGGCGATGGTCATTAAAATACTCTTGTGGTTATTCATAGAAATGCTTTTTTTTTACCAAAAATCTTGACAGGAAACAAGTTCTTTGTTAAAAAGGCATATTGTTCTATCTAATTGATTCGTATTCACTTACCATTCTCTACGACATATCGATATAGGTATACCGATATTTATTATCGTAAAGAATCCGGACATCTCCGTCGTCTACACTTACTTGCTCACTGCAATAACGATGGCGGTAATGGAACTGATTAAGCCTGTAATGGATGCGGCAGCTCCCCAGAAAGTCAGGAAAGGTGAACTCTTCACGTTCTGTGCCTTGTTGGGCTGTATAACAATAAGGTCATTCTGCTGCAAATAGAAAGCGGGACTATTAAACACGCTGTCGTTAGTCAGGTCAAGAGTGTACATGCTACGCTTGCCATCAGTTTCACGAAAGAGTTTCACATTTGTCTTCAATCCCATATCGCTCACGTCACCAGCCTGGGCTATGACATCAAGAATGGATGTACGTTGCGAATTGAGTTGGAACTGACCGGGACGGTTCACCGCACCGAGCACACTGACACGGGCATTGGTAAACTTCACGAGCACCTGAGGGTCTTTGATGTAGCCAGACTTGATAATGCTGTTCTGTATCTCCTCAGCAAGACTTGACTCCGTATAGCCGGCAGCTCTAACCTCTCCGATTACCGGAAGTTTAATATAGCCTCTATTGTCTACGGTGTAGCCCACATAGGCATCCTGCTGATTGCCATAGGTACTGATTTGTCCGCCCTTCTGAACAGAAGTTGAACCGAGCACCACGTTCTGTCCGAAAGGCACGAGGAGTTCGGGATCAGAACAAGAAATGGTAATGGAGATACGGTCAGCAGGCTTGATACGCAAATCATACTGCTGACTGATTTGCTGAGCAGTCTTGAAAGTTACGTCACTGCCCTGCAAATAAGTGATTTTCTTGCTAGATACACAAGACGTCATGGCGACCATAGCCAACCCACTTATGAAGATATTGATTTTTTTCATCTTATTTCTTGCTAAATATTTTCTCAAAGATATTCTTTTTTTTATCTTGCGACATACCGGTATGCTCATAACCGGCACCATAGTCACGACCATAACCATAGCCATAGCGATTGTACTTTCCATAGTTGCCATAGCCATAATAGTAGCCACTGCTACGACTGTTCATGTCAATGCCATTGAGCACAATGCCTATGTTAGGCAACTTCTTCTGGTCACGTGCCTCGTTGATGAGCGCAAATGAAGCCTTGCGTGTGTAGTTAGCACGGCAGACATATACGGTAGCGTCTGCTACTCTTGCTATCAATGGAGTATCAGACATCATGCCGAGCGGTGCCGTATCAATGATAATCACTTCATAATGCTGCTTGAGTATCTCTATCGCCTTGTCAAGCGATGGACGCGCCACCAGTTCGGTTGGGTTAGGCGGTATGATACCACCTACCAGCACGTCAAGGTTCTTGCTTACGCCCGATGGCTGCACGAGCGACATCAAGTCCGTATTGTCCGGATCACTGAGGTATGAAGTGATACCCTTGGTGTGATGTATCGGCAGGTGGAACACCTTATTCAAGCCAGGCTTGCGCACATCGAGTCCGACGATAACAACTTTCTTGCCAAGGAACGCCAAACTGGTGGCAAGGTTGCCCGATATGGTGGACTTACCTTCGCCCGATGTCGTAGAAGAAACAAGAATGACCCGCTTGTTGCCGCCCAATTGGAACTGAAGGTTGGTACGGAAGTTACGGAACACTTCTTCCATCAAGTCGTTCTGATTTTCCCTGATAAGAATGTCACGCTCACCACGCACAGACTTGTCAAACGGTATTTCACCGATAATCGGCAAGTTTGTGATATTTGTCACGTCGGCACGGCTCTCAATCTTGAAGGCAAGCAGTTGCTTGAGGTAGATAATCAAGCAAGGGAAGGCAATGCCGAGCACCATGGCTATCAGCATGAAGATGCTGCCCTTAGGCGACACCTTGGCGGAAACCATTGGCGACTCAATAAGCTTACCATTATTGGCCGTGGCAGCCAAACGGATGGCATTTTCCTCACGCTTCTGCATCAGGATGAGATAGAGCTGTGATTGGAAATCGCGCTGGCGCGAGATGTTCAAGAACTGCTTCTCGTCTTCTGGAACAGAACTTACCTGTCCGGCATAGCGGGCAGCCTCAGTATCGAGTTTGGCCTGAGTTATGCGGGCACTACGTTCCACCGAAGCCATCGTTTGGTTGATGGTATTTCGCATTCCCTTAATCTGAACATCCATGTCACGAATCACAGTACTGCTTTCACTCGAATTGCGAATCAAGCGTGCACGATTGAGTATCAAGTCGTTATACTGAGCAATAATCTTGCTCAGTCCGCCGTCGTCCTGTCCTGGTACAGCCGTATTGAGAGGAATAACCTCGTTTTGGTTACCTGCCTGATTGATGAACGACTTCACGTACTGTATCAGACGAAGCTGCGTATCGTTGTCGCTTCTGCGCTTCTCGTATGCGCTGCGGTTCTCAAGCGTAATCTTTGCATCCGACTGCAAGTCAGTCAATCCGGCACGCTTCTTGAATCCAGCCATCTGTCCCTCGGTCTTGCCGAGTTCCTGGGAGATAAGCACGATGCGGTTGTTGATAAACTCAGACGTCTTCTCAGCTGCCACATTCTTATCTACATTGGCCTCGTAGTTATACTGCTGTACCAATCGGTTGATGAAAGCAATGGAACGAAGCGGTGAAGGATCATTGAAAGAAATGGAAGCCACATAGGTTTTCTTGTCTGCCGGTTCAACAGAGAGACGGGCAGAGAAGGCCTTGGCCTGCAGTTCCGGGTCTGTAATGGTAGAACGGATATGGCAGTCGCGCATACGCACGGAATCAACACGCGAGATACTGACTACTCCATAGCGGGTACTGAGGAGTGCCGGCAACCTGTCAAAATGTTTCTCGTATTCATACGTAGTAGCCTTTGTCGGTCCTACTTTAGCCTTCACGTCAAACGAGCCGTTGGCTTTCAGCTCAATGTCAATATCGGCAAGCCCCATCTTGCCAGCCTCTTGTGGTGTGGTCCATACACGAATGGGCGACACGCCATAGATATCCTTGTAGCGTAAAGGCGTCTCCATACGCTGTTCCACATAAAGGTCAAGAGACTCTATGACATGCTGGATAAGGTTGCGCGAAGCCAGCACTTTGACTTCCGTATCAAAGTCGCTTGCCATGGAAAACATGCCCATATCCTGGGCACTAATGGCTCCTGCGAACGACGAGGAGCGGAAAGCGCTTTGATTATCATTGGTTTTAATCAGCATGGAAGCATCAGTCTTATAGACTGGTGTAGCATGCTTATACATAAAGAAAGCCACTATAAGAGACACTACAAGGCAGGCCAATATCCATGGCCAGTACATGAGATACCTCATGAACATGTCAACATAGTTTACTTGTTTCTCTTCATCTTGCTGTTGTATGCCAGCATTGAATTCTTCGTTCATATCGGGTTCGTAAGATTTAGAATAGCCTCATCAAAAAACACTTGATTTCTTCGGTCTGCAAAAGTAAGACAAAAAAGCAATCAAAACAAGTTTTCTTCCATATATTTTTTTAAATATTTTATCATTCGATTTGTATTGCTACCTTTTGGAACAATCGCTCTTCCCTTCTCTACTGGTGATTGGCAAAACGTTGTTCGGCAAGCTGTTCATATTTGGTACCTGGCCTGCCATAGTTGGCAAAGGGATAGATGCTGATGCCGCCACGGGGAGTGAACAGGCCTGTCACCTCTATGTATTTAGGATCCATAAGCTTCACCAAGTCTTTCATGATGATGTTCACGCAGTCTTCATGGAAGTCGCCATGGTTACGGAAACTGAACAGGTAAAGTTTCAGACTCTTGCTTTCTACCATCTTCACGTCGGGTATATACATGATGCGTATTTCTGCGAAGTCGGGTTGTCCTGTGATAGGACAAAGCGAAGTGAACTCCGGGCAGTTGAATCGCACCCAGTAGTCATTGCCGGGATGCTTGTTGACAAACGTCTCGAGCACCTCCGGAGCATAGTCCATGGCATATTTTGTCTTGGCTCCAAGAGCCTTCAATCCTTCATCCTTTCTGTTTTCTTGATTCATCTCGTATAACTTTTATATGTTAAATATCTTCCAAATATTATAGTTCACGCCTTTGTCGTAGGCGTCTTCGCCCTCATATTGTTTCACTTTCCTGACCACACGTATGGTCAAGGGCAAGGCTATCACTTCGTAGACCGTCTTGAGCACCACTTGCCAGAGCATAAGCTTGGGCAGTTCACCGGTGGGTACCACGCCATAGAGAGCCAGCGGGAAGAATATAAGCGAATCGGCGCTCTCGCCGTAAACGGTACTCATGATGGCTCGCCATGAGAAATGACGACCGGCAGAGTTCAACTTCATGCGGCTCATCACATAGGCATTGACAAACGAGCCTGCAAGGAAAGCCACGAACGAAGCCAAGGCTATGCGTGGTGCCAATCCGAAGACGGCATGGAACCCTGCGTCATTGGTCCAATAGGAGGCTCCGGGGATGGCGTCGCAAAGGGCGCCCAGAGCCACAAAGAAGAAGTTCATCACGAAGCCGAGCCAAATGAGCAGGCGCATCTTCTGATAGCCCCACACTTCGCACACGCAATCGTTGATGATATACGACACGGGGAACACGATGAGTCCACCCGTAAGACTTACTCCCAGCACATCTATCTGTTTGGTTTCAAGCACATTGGCTGCTATCAAGCACACACAGAACAACACGCTGAACAACATGAACGTCAAGCTGACGCTCTTACCTTTTGTTTTCATTTTTCTTGTTTTTAAAGAGGTTAGACAAGCACTCTGCTTGGCATAAAAACTGTCTCACCGGTTTTGCCAGCGAGGCAGTTTCATACCATAGTTATAGTTGTTTTACAGCAAACGCTTATTCGGCCTTATCCTGTCGGTCGTCCACATTGTCGCCTTCTGTGGGGCGCATGATTTCCTCGAAGTTGGTCACGCCAGCCTTGGCGAGGATGTTGTACCACTGGATCAGTTTCTTAATGTCGCTGTCGTGCACGCGGTCACGGTCGTAAGCGGGAAGCACGGCGGCAAAATACTCGTGAAGTTCGTTGGCCGAGCACTTCTTGTAGTTGAGCGAGCACACCTTGCCCTGTTCCTTGTCGCGCACGTTGGCCAGCACGGTCATCAATGGCACGTCCTCGGCATCTGTATACATGGCGATGTCGCCCAGGCTTGTCACACGGTCGGTGGCGAAGGCGGGCATGCGCTTGTGAGTTTCGTCGATTGCTTCTACGATAAGGTTCATCTTGCCGCGAGACACCAGCTTGTATAGTCCCGGTTTGCCGGCGATAGAGAGTATTGTTTCCATTCTTTTATATAAACGATGATTATAATTAAAAGTAAAATTCCTTTTCTAAATTTATTTCAGTTTTTCGAGCAGTTCGTCAAGTTGCCGTCCTACATTGTGTATGCGGTCATTGACTATTTCATAGTCCGAGCGGCGGAGCATCTCTTCCTGTGGTATCTGCTTGTGTATCCAGTCGAGGGTTTTCTCGCACGAGATGCCGTCTCTTGCCATAACGCGCGAGATACGCATGTCGAGCGGCGCGGTGACACACACCACTTTGTCGATGTGCACACGCTGGTAGAAGCCGCTTCCGAAGAAGATGGCACATTCCATCCAGTCGAGTCCCGACTGCTCGAAGTCTGCCGCCACGGCGGGGTGCACAATATCGTTGACAGCCTGTGAGTGTTCGGCAGAGGCAAGCAGGAATTTCGACATGACCGACTTGACAAGCCGTCCGCCCTGATACAGCTCTTCGCCCACAAGGGCCGAGAGGCGCGACTTGATGTCGTCCGATTCGTTCATGAGGCGCTTGGCAGCAGCATCGCAGTCGTAAACACCGATGCCCCTTTCGGTGAGCTTCTTGCACACGTATGACTTGCCGCTACCTATTCCTCCTGTTATTGCTATCTTCATTGTCATATTGCTGTTCTATCAGATAGTCTACCTGTGGGGTGACCAGTCGTGCCTTGCGAACGCCGTAAGGCACGGTGCGGATAATGAGGTTACATTTGTCTGAAGGATGCTCCATCAGTTCGTTGTAGTCGGCCACCACGTAGAATTTCGACGTGTTGACCATGCGGAACATGCTGGCACCCACCACGAACTTCACCGTCACTCGGGAGGGGAACGTGCGGAGCACCTTGCCTTCCGGCATGTTGACCGCCACCACGGGTACCTCTGCCGACTCTTCGGTGAGCACATCCGGGAATACCGACATGCGGATAACCGAAGGCACTACCTTGGCGCCGCGGAGGCGGCGCAGGCTCACCTTGCGGTGAATGGTGTCGGTGACGTTGCGTATGTCCTGCCACTCGGTGTAGACGCACTTGATGGTGTCGAGTGCCTCGTGCGAGGCATACACGTCTACGCTGTCGGGGCGGAACACCGTGCGGGCCAGGTAATAGCTTTGTCCGGGAAGGATGCGGCCCGACAGTCTGACGGGCACACGGCGTTTCTCGCCATAGTTATAGAAGAAGTCGAGCCTTTCGGGCTTTACCTGTACTATCTTGGTGGAGCCGTAGAATTCCTGACGCAAGAGCTTGAGCAGTTCCGACTGGGAGACAACGCCTGTTCCGTTCTGTTTGGCATAGTCGGCAAAAGCCACTTCCACAGGCGAGATTTTCGTCGTATAGAAGTAGGCTGCCACGGTGTAACCCTTGTCGCGCACTGTTACACGAACCGTGTCCTGTATGTCGGTGGTGACGATGACGTTTTTCGGCACGCCCACCAGCCGTACGGGCACACAGACTTCCCGCTCAATGGTCTCGTTGAGCGCCAAGAGCAGCCAGTAGCTTCCGCTGGCCAGGAGGAAGAACAAAAAAATCAGGAACTCCTTGTTCAGAGCCCCGAACAAGAACTTCCTGACGTTTGTCTTTGTCTCGTGCAACAATTTCGGGTCTTTCATTATTTCTGCATGCCTTGCAGTGCTGAGGTGTCGGCGAACACGGCGCCTTTATCTACACGCACCACCACGCCCTTGGCGATTTCCACCTCCACGACGTTGGCAGCAAGGTCAATTCTCTTCACTGTTCCATAGATGCCATAGCCCACCACTACTGGTGTGCCCTCGGCGAGCGAGTTCTGGAACTTGCGTATTTCCTTCTGTTTCTTCTGCTGGGGGCGAATCATGAAAAACCACATAATCACGAAGATGGCCACCATCATGATGAGGAAGCCGTAGCCTCCACCCTGTTGCTGCTGGGCAGCAAGATACATTGATGTAATCATTCCTTATTCTGTTACTTGTTGTTTTGTTTCTGTTTCTTCTTCGTCGCTTTTCTCAGCCGGTTCTTCCTGGCTTTCGGTCTGCGGCTTGCCTGGCTGCGGCAGCGGACCCGTCTTCTTGGAACGAGGCTCGTTCATCGACTTCATCATCAGCCCTTTATATATAAGGTTACGCGCAATGGAGTCGAGCATGCCGTTCACATAGCTACCGCTCTTGGGAGTGCTGTAGAGCTTGGCCAGCTCCACATATTCGTTGATGGTCACACTTACGGGAATGTTGGGGAAGGTGAGCATCTCGGCGATGGCAATCTGCATGATGACCACATCCATGTAGGCAAGACGGGAGAAGTCCCAGTTGCGCGACATGGTGCTCATGTAGTGCTGATAGGTATCGGCATTGAGGATAGTGGCGCGGAAGAGCTTGCGGGCGAAGTCCTTGTCCTCCACATCCTTGTATTCGGGAAGCAGTGGCTGCTTGGCCTTGAGCTTGGAATCGAAGCGCTTGATGGTCTTTATCACAAATGTGTCGACGATTTCGCGGTCGTCGTTCCAATAGAGGCTTTTGTCTTCGAGGAGTGTGTCAAGGTCGTCGTTGTTCTGGATAAACAGTTTGTAGAGCTTGCGCCAGAGTTCGCGGTCGGCCTCGTAGGAGTCTTCCTCAGAATCCATATACTGCTGATAGGCATCGCTCTGCTCTATCTGGTCGCTTAGTTTACGCACGAACTCAATGTCGTCCTGCCATCCCTGCTTTTGGGTTTCGGCATACTCGAGCAGCTGTTTGTTTTCCTCGAGCTGCACGGCAAACTTGTTGTAAGCAAACTTCTGTGAGGGCACCTCTGTGCCTTCTCTCTGCGCGCGGGCTGTGTTCACCTCCACGCGGTGGCGTTCTTCCTGAGTCACGGCTACCATCAAAAGAAGCAATTGGTTGTAGAGGTCGTAAGCCTTGGAGAGGGAAAACAACAACTCCTTCTCCGCATTATCCATGTTACGATTGCCGTTTTGATAGTATGCGTAGGTCAACTGAACTACCTTAATACGTATTAATTCTCTGTTTATCATCGATATGATATGATATATAAATTACGTTTACTAAACTGCTTGCAAAAATAGCTAAAAAACCATTCACGTGCAAGAAAAACGCTGTTTTTTAATTGTTTTTCAGTCCTTTTCTTGTGTATTCCAGCGGAAAGCACTACCTTTGCACCCGCTTTTTGAAGCACATCGAGTGAGATGTAGTATCTCGTGTGATGGCGAATTAAGCATTATTTTATAACAACTTAATTTAGAGTAACACATTATGAAAGAGATTAATGTATCAGGTCAGAAGAGAAGCGACCTTGGCAAGAAGGCTTCCAAATTGTTGAGAAAAGAAGGTCTCGTTCCTTGCAACCTTTACGGTGAGAAGAAGGGTGAGAACGGTGCTCCCGAAGCATTCTCGTTCGCAGCTCCCATGAGCGAGCTCCGCAAGATCGTTTATACTCCACACATCTACGTTATCAAGCTCATCATCGACGGTGAGGAGCACACAGCTGTGCTCAAGGAACTCCAGTTCCACCCCGTGACAGACGCTCTGCTCCACGTTGACTTCTACGAGGTTAACGACCAGAAGCCTATCACTATCGGCATTCCCGTTAAGCTCTGCGGTCTTGCTCAGGGTGTGCGTGACGGTGGCCGTATGAACCTCTCTATCCGCAAGATTGCCGTTACAGCTCCTTATCAGCAGATTCCCGAGCACCTCGACATCGACGTTACAACCCTCAAGCTCGGCAAGAGCATCAAGGTTGGCGAACTGAGCTTCGAAGGTCTTGAAATCGCTACAGGCAAGGACGTCGTGGTTTGCTCTATCAAGAGCACACGTAACTCTCGTTCAGCTGCCACAGCTGAAGACGCAGAGGCAGAGGCTTAATTGCCAACGTAAGCATAACATAATAAAGAAGTTGTCGCTCACCTCGTGAGGAGAGCGGTAACTTCTTTTTCGTTTTCCCCTTTCCGGGTTCAACGCCAAGGGCCGAGAACCCTTTCATTCAACACACTGACATGGACAAATACTTGATTGTAGGCCTGGGCAATCCGGGCGACGAATATGACGGTACACGCCACAACACGGGGTTCATGGTGATCGATGCCCTGGCACGCGAGGCTGGAGTAAGTTTCGACGACAAGCGCTATGGCTTCGTGGCGGAAACTTCCGTCAAGGGCAGAAAGCTCATCCTCCTCAAGCCCACCACCTTCATGAACCTCAGCGGCAACGCCGTGCGCTATTGGCTCCAAAAAGAGAACATACCCAACGAGAGGCTGCTCGTGGTGGTGGACGACCTCTCCCTGCCACTCGGGGCCTTGCGCCTGAAAGGCAACGGAAGCAACGGCGGACACAACGGACTGGGCAACATCCAGCAGCTCATCGGGCAGAAGTATGCCCGGCTACGGGTGGGCATCGGCAACGATTTCCCGCGTGGCGGACAGGTGGACTGGGTGCTCGGCCACTATTCTGCCGAGGATATGCAGACCTTGCAGCCTGCCATCGACACGGCAGTGGAAATCATCAAGAGCTTTGCGCTTGCCGGCATTGATGTGACCATGAACCAGTTTAACCACAAAAAGCAAGGATAAGGATATGGATTCAGCACGCATAGACAAGTGGCTCTGGGCGGCACGCATCTTCAAGACGCGGTCTATCGCAGCCGACGCCTGCAAGAACGGACGCGTCACCAAGAACGGCATGACCGTGAAGCCAAGCCACATGGTAAAGGTGGGCGAGGTGGTAAGCGTGAAGAAACCGCCCGTGACCTACTCTTTCCGAATTCTCAAGGCCATCGAGCAGCGCGTGGGCGCCAAACTCATACCCGAAATCTATGAGAACGTGACCGACCCCAAGCAGTATGAACTGCTCGAGATGAGTCGCATCAGTGGGTTCGTCGACCGTGCCCGAGGCACCGGACGGCCCACCAAGAAAGACCGCCGTGCCATCGACGCCTTCGTGGATCCGGCTCTCTTCGGGTTTGACGACGACGACGATTGGGACGACGAGGAATAGACTCGCCCACAAGAAATGAAGCCCTTTCTTCCCTGTACAAATGAGTAGGCAACGTGTTTAACGGCGCAACGGCAGAAATCCCATCCTCTTCATCGTGCGGTGAGACACCGACCTACCCCAGTGTGTCTCACGGCGCAAAAAGCGATAAGCCAAGTTCCGGAATGTGCGGTGAGACGCCACACCTACTAAAGGGGTGAAAGAAAGGGACTACAATGCCAACAGGCAGAAGGGCAATGTCTGGTATCGGGCACGTCTTGAGCGACGTGCCTGCCGAGGACAACACCTCCGCAAGGTTTCTTCATTGCGGCTTGAAGGGTGTTGTCCTCTTTTTGTTGGCCAATGGCTGCCGGACAAGGCATCCCCACCTGCCCCCATTTTTTCCTGCCACTCCCCTGCCTGCGGCTTGCTTCCGCTTCATCGCCGCATGCTACTGCTGAAACACGGGAAAATGGATGCCATCACTTGAAACCGGGGAGACGAACAAACAAGCCGTGCCGCTGATTAAGGCGGGGACAATGGTTTGCAGGCAGTATATGGTACAAAGTACTACAGTATTCTCCCTGTATACTCCAGTACTTCCATGCTTGTACTGAAGAAATACTTCCTGCTTCTACTCGCCCAGCGTATTACCCAACACTTCAGACAAGCCCAATTTCAATGCCAGCGGAAGACTCTTACAGAATTTGGAGCGGCACCCGATGTCGCAGCACATGAATAGGTGCAAAAATGTTTCAAACCGACTATGGTTTCAAAACTGTCCGTTTGCAATCTGTTTTTGACTGACTTACGGAATGCTAATGGCAGACTTATGATGCGTTAATGGCTGACTTACGATGTGTTAATGGCTGACTTATGATGCGTTAATGGCTGACTTACGAGGCGTTAATGGCTGACTAACGATGTGCTAATGGCAGACTTACGATATGCTAATAGCTGACTTACGATGCATTAATAACTGGCACAGGCTTGGTTTCACAACCTGGGCATTCATTGCCACGGCCGTGGGCAACGAATCTCCAAAAAGAAGAAAAGATTTTGAACGTTCTGTTAATATTTGGCAAGTGATAGATGCGTGATAGATGTGAGGGATGTTTAGCCATCTATCACTCATCTATCATTCCATCTATCTCGCTTGTAATCAGCAGAATAATGTAAGATATCAAGAAAAGTGATAGATAGTGGTGTGAAAACAAAAAACTTTTCCTGCGCGCGTGCGCGCGGAAGGGGCAACCTTTAAACAAGGTGGCAAGAAGACTACAACAAGTAATTGGCAAGCTTTCAGCCCGTTTTAATCCATCCGAGCCTGGACACCTTTGGGAACACTCAGAATCCCGGATAACCCATTGTTCACTCCTCGCCTTTCAACTCTACCACCCTGTATTCATGCCCCGTGGCGGGCACAATGCGTTCGGTAAGGTCTTGGAGCCGAAGGCTGAGGGTTGAAGTGTTGACACAGGGATGACAGCCAAAGGTGGCCGAAGCGAACAAATCGCGGTCAATGACGAGGAGCACCTTGTGGCAGGAGTCGTTGACAAGTCCCATGGGCGACACGGCTCCCGGATGGATGCCCAACATGCTGACCATGTATTCTTCCTCGGCAAACGACAGCCGGGCACAGCCCAGTTGCGACGAGAGCCACTTGGTCTTGAACTTTTTCCCTCCGGGAAGCATCAGCAGATAGAACTGCGTGTGCTGGCGATTGCACAAGAAGAGGTTCTTGCACACTGGCGCACCAAGTTCCCGTTCCACCGCCGCACACTCCTCCATGGTGTAAGCGCCCTCATGGCAGACCGTGTTGTAATCCACCCCCAGAGAGTCGAGGAAATCGTAGGTGCGCACTTCCACGTCGCTCCTCCCCTCACTGCTTGCCGGCCGTCCGTGATGTTTTTCTATCATAACTGTCAAGTATTTGTTGTTTAGACTGCAAAAGTAACACTTTTATCCGTAAACAGCAAACATTACGTCCAACAGTAAGCAATCCGCAAATATATGAGTCAAATTATCAGGCGAATAGATAAAAAAGATAAAAAAGTAAGGCGCACACAATGGTTTTCATCTATAAATGATTAATTTTGCAGCCGAAAAAGTAACAAACAGAAAACCAATAAAAGAATTATGAAGAAAATTAGAGCCGCAGTAGTGGGATATGGTAATATCGGCCACTACACAGTGGAGGCTCTCGAGGCCGCTCCCGACTTCGAGATAGCAGGTATTGTGCGCCGCAACGGTGCCGAGAACAAGCCAGCCGAACTGGCTGCCTATGAGGTGGTGAAGGACATCCGAGAGTTGAAAGACGTTGACGTGGCCATCCTTGCCACTCCTACCCGTTCCTGCCCAGAATACGCCAAGCAGATTCTGCCCCTTGGCATCAACACCGTCGACAGCTTCGACATCCATACTTCCATCCTCGACTACCGTGCCGAACTGATGCCCATCTGCAAGGAGCACAAGGCAGTTTCGGTTATTGCAGCCGGTTGGGATCCAGGTTCAGACTCCATCGTGCGCACCCTCATGCAGAGCCTTGCGCCCAAGGGCTTGAGCTACACCAACTTCGGTCCCGGCATGAGCATGGGCCACAGCGTGTGCGTGCGCTCCAAGAAGGGCGTGAAGAATGCCCTGTCAATGACCATTCCTTTGGGTGAGGGCATTCACCGCCGCATGGTCTATGTGGAACTTGAAGACGGTGCAAGTCTGGAAGAGGTGACCAAGGAAATCAAGGCCGACCCCTACTTCGCAAGCGACGAGACACACGTGTTTGCCGTGCCTTCAGTCGACGAAGTGCGCGACATGGGCCACGGTGTGAACCTGGTGCGTAAGGGTGTGAGCGGCAAGACCCAGAACCAGCGTCTGGAATTCAACATGAGCATCAACAACCCCGCTCTCACAGGTCAGGTGCTTGTCAACGTGGCTCGCGCTTCCATGCGCCAGCAGCCGGGTTGCTACACCATGGTAGAGATTCCTGTCATCGACATGCTCGCAGGCGAGCGTGAAGAGCTCATCGGCCACTTGGTATAAGCTTTCATCATCCCCCAAATAAGGCAACGCCCTGCAAGGACTCCATATCCTTGCAGGGCGTTTTGCATGCAGGCAGTCCGGCTTGTCTCCCGGTCTGCATCCGGTCCGTAATAGGCCGTCCTTATTCGCGGCGCCGCTTCACTCCTCTCACAGCCTCAGCCTCCAGCGGATTCTCGGGCCAATAGTGCTTGGGGTAGCGTCGACGCAGCTCCTTGCGCACCTCGAAATAGGTGCCTTGCCAAAAGCTGGCCAAGTCCTGTGTGAGCTGCACGGGCTTGAAGCCTGGCGAAAGGAGTTCCATCAGCACGGGTTGCCTGCCGTCGTTGACACAAGGGGTGGCAGCCATGCCGAAGCACTCCTGCAAGCGCACACTCAACACCGGTGCTTCGGCCCCCGGCCTGTAGTCCACCCTGATGCGCGAACCGGTGGGCACCTGGATATGAGTGGGCGCCAAGCGGTCTATTTCCGTCTGCATTTCATAAGGAATCGTGCTCCACAAGATGTCTCTCAAATTGAGTTTGCGCAGCTCTGCCACAGTCGATATTACCTTGCCGCCAGCCTCCAGATAAAAGGGGAGCCAGTCTTCAGCCGTGGCCAGCAGACAGTCGGTGGAGAGGTCTGGCACCGGCAACTCCGGACGCCACGCCTTGACCTGTGCCACACGGCACTGCAACCGCACCACTTCGTCGTCACTCCACGACAGCATGCCAAGCCCGTATTTCTTCATGGCCTCACAGACAATACGCACTATGTCCTGCTTGGCAGCATTCTGCAGAGGTTTGCTGTCCAGCAAGAGTTTGCCTATGCGCCGTTCTCTCTGCATCACTACGCATCCTTGCTTGTCGTCCCACGACAGGTTGTCGCGCTCCTTGACAAACACTTGAGCAAGAGAAGAGGGGTCAAGAGGAGCAGCCAGGAAGACGCGTCCCTTTATGCCAGGCGACGTGTGAAGCGAAGCTATGGCAAGCCAGCCGTGAGCCGACAGTTCGTCGGCATGGTCCATCTGCACATTCTCTCCGCTCGCCAGCCTGTATGTACCTATCGCATCCATGCTCCGGGCTATGCGTTCGGGATAGGCGCATGCCACAAGCAGTCCCACATCCTCGGGGGCTACGTCGTTGTTGTCCTCGGGGGTCTGTGCCATGCGGCAGTATTCGGCAGCTATCTGGACTATACGTTGCCATCGGCCCAGCTGCCGCTTGCGACGTGCGGCACGCAGCATACTGACACGCAGCGCCAAGTCGGTGCTCGCCGAATCGCCACCCATAGGGTCTTTTTCTTCAAGCAGGGCTGCCACGTCGCATGCCAGACTTTTCATGGCGGCATCCTCTCCGCCGAGTATCATTCGGGCTATACGCGGATGGCAAGCCATGGCCGACATCCGCTTGCCCACCTTCGTGATTTCCCCATTCTCTCCTATCGCACCGAGCGACTCCAGGAGTTGTCGTGCCCGGACCACACCGCCATGCGGCGGCAAGGTGAGCCACGGCAACGACTCCACGTCGGTCTCACCGAAGGCAGTGGTCTCGAGCAACAGCGAAGCCAAGTCGGCATCTTCTATCTCGGGTTTGCGTTGGGCAGCCATAAGGTGCTCCGAGGCAAGTGTCCACAAGCGGTAACAGGTGCCGGCAGCCACTCGTCCGGCGCGTCCTGTACGCTGCGTGGCCATGTCCATGCTGATGCGCACGGTCTCCAGATGGCTCAGTCCGGTGCGTGCGTCGAACACCTGCTGGCGACAAAGGCCGGAATCGATAACCGTGCGCACCCCCTCAATGGTGATGGATGTCTCGGCAATAGGGGTGGCAAGCACCACCTTGCGCTCGCCTTCCCTTGACGGAGCGATGGCACGGCGCTGCTGTTCTGCCGACAGATTGCCGTAGAGCGGCAGCACTTCCGTGGGAGCAAGTGAGGTGCCGAGAAGCGCACGGCACTTTTCTATGTCGCCTTGTCCGGGCAGAAACACGAGGATGTCGCCCTCTTGCTCGCGGTGTGCCTTGGCCACAGCAACGGCTGCTGCCTGTGCCATGTCGCGAGGAGCGGTATCTTCCAGCACATGGTGGATGGTTACGGGAAACATCCTGCCTTCGCTCTCCACAAGGGTTGCCTGCAGGGCACGGCAAATGTAGCCGGTGTCTATCGTGGCCGACATGATGAGCACCTTCAGGTCCGGGCGGATGATGCGTTGTGTCTGCAAAGTGAGGGCAAGCGCCAAGTCGGAATGAAGACTGCGCTCGTGAAACTCGTCGAAGACAACTACTTCCACGCCATCAAGTGTGGCGTCGTCTACCAGCATACGGGTCAGGATGCCTTCGGTCAGCACCTCTATGCGGGTAAGCGCCGACACCTTCGACTCAAACCTCACCCTATACCCAACGGTCTGCCCCACCGGTTCACCCAATATCTCGGCCATGCGGCAGGCTATCTGCCTGGCAGCAAGTCGGCGAGGCTCGAGCATGAGCACCTTGCCGCCCACCATGCCCTTGAGGATGGTGAGCGGAAGAAGTGTAGACTTGCCGGCACCAGGAGGAGCCGTGACGACAAGGTTGTTGTGGCGGTCCAGTTCGTCATTCACCCGACGGGCTATCTGCGAAGCCGGCAACGAGCTTTGACGCTCAATAAGTTCTTGTAAGTTCATGATGATGATTCAAAAAAGGAGAGAACTCTTCATCGGGGTTCTCTCCTTTCACGCCTGTTCTTATTCGTCAACCCCGAAGAGCGGATCTTCAGGCATCACTTGCAATGGTTTCTGATTGAACTCGTTGAGCAGTTGCTCACTGACGAACTGCTTGTCTACCACCAGGCGGAACATGTATTCTTCAAACCACTTGTTGGTCATAATCAGGCAGCCCTGTTGCCCCCATGTGGCTCCCCAACTGTTTTCCACCTTCCACTTCAGCGGCTTGCCGTTGGCGTCAAGGTCTACTGCCGTGAGCGTCATGGCGTGCGTACTGCCACTGTCGAAAGTGGAAATGCGCTGTGCCTTGGTCATCGGGAAGTCGGTAGCGAAGAGTGAGCCATAGTCATAGTTGTTGAGGTCGCAATAGCCTGTGGTGCGATCCAGAAACTTGGCCACGTCGTAGGAGCTATACATCTTCTTGCCAGCCTTCAGGGCCTTGATGGCGAGTTGCTCTATGTCTTCCATCGGCAGGTTGAGATACTTCCAGTTGGTACCGTCGTAGGTATGGCGGTCGTACTCCACCTCATAGGTCTTGTGGTAAGGACGGCGTGGGTCGTTCATCACCATGATGAATGTGCCCGGCAGAGGCTCGCCCACTACTTCCTTGTAGAAACTTTGGGGAGTATAGGTCTTGGCAGGAGCCACCTCACGGCCCTTGCTGTCCTTGAAAGCATAGCTGAACTGTACGGGCGGTTCACCGATGGTGAGCGCCAGCATGTGGTAGACGGTGCCCAGCATCTTCTGCTTGGCGGCACGCACCTCGGCAGTCTTCTTGCCACTGTTCACCATGTCGCGCAACTGCAGTCCGTACTCACGGAGTTTGGACGAGATGAGGGCTGCCATGCAGCGAGTATTGTCAGACGAGAAGGTCTCGGGCATCACACTCTTGGGCACCAAACCATACTTGGCTGTCAGGTCTGCCACACCACAGAAGGTTCCACCATCGTTGATGGGAGCCTTGAAGAAGAACTGCACACGCTGGTCGTCCATGGGCTTCTTGGCACAGTCTATCACGCCCTGAAGGAACAGGTTGGCCTTTTCCAGCTGGTCGTAGAAGAACAGGTAGGCCTGCGAGAACTCCACACTGAGCGAATCGCTCTTCTGCGCAAAGTTGCTGCGCAACACGTTCAGACCGCTAAACATCCAGCACCGCCCACTCTGTTTCTGGTCAGTGATGCTCTGCTTCTTGGTTTCCACACTGAAATAGGTGTCGAGCGAGCCTTTGTTCTGATGATTCTTTGCCAGGTCGTCAATGTTGTTGGCAGCGATGGCGTTGAAGAGGGCACGGTCGGCCACGGTCTGTTTCTGCGACTGGCGTATCTGCTGCATCATCTGCGCCGAGATGCCGCCGTCCCTGGTAGTGTTCTGTGCGCCAGCCGACGCTGCGAAAGCGAGCATCATGGCAATGGCAAGAGTTTGTCTTTTCATATTGATTCTGTTGTTTACTTGTTATTTTCGTTCTATTGTTTTCCGCTTGCCTTCAGCGTGATGACATTGACCTCGGGCCATGCTCCGAAGCGGAAAGGCACGGTGCCACCAATGCCGAGCGACACATGAAGCCGCCGGCCCTGTTCGGTGTAGATGCCGCCCCACTCGTTGTAAGCCCATCGCGAAGGCGAGAATCGTCCTATCTTGAACTGACCCGCATGGGTGTGTCCGCTCAGCGTGAGCTGAATATCCGTGGTCTGCAACACTCCGAGCCGCCAGTGTGTAGGGTCGTGGCTGAGCAGTATCTTGAACATTCCGACAGGCAATCCTTCCACAGCCTTGCCCAGATTGCCATGGCTCTTGAAGGGTGGCGTGCCGATATTCTCCACTCCCACCAAGGCTATCTGGCTATTGCCTCTGTTCAGCATGACGTGTTCGTTCATCAGCATCTTCCACCCCATCTTCTCTTCCATATAGACCAGGGCATGCTGATTGCGCTCCACATGGCTCAGTGAATGGTCTTGTCCATACTCGCAATAGTCGTGGTTGCCCATCACGGAATAGACTCCGTCACGGGTACGAATCTTGTCGAGCACGGTCATGAAGGGCAGCAACTCGGTGGCACTCACGTTGACCAAATCGCCAGTGAACACCACGATGTCTGCCTCCTGGGCATTGACCACCCTGACAAGTTTCTCTATGAAAGCGGGAGTTTGCAGGAACGTTCCGATATGAATGTCGGAAAGTTGCAACACCTTATATCCGTCAAAAGCCTGCGGCACTGCCGCATCCTCACACGTCACGCTCTTGACCACGATGCGACGCCATCCGAAGAAAAAGCCATAGAACAGGAACATCTCCACTACCGCCACCGCCGCCAATGCCACCTGCCATCCTGTCACAGCGTGGAAAAGCACAAACAGGAGTTTGGGCAACACGAAACAGAGCACAAGGGCAAAGAATACTCTCATGCATGTGTTGTGATACCATCCACGATTGGCAGCCGCAAAGGCTGTAAGGGTGGCCACTGTCGGTGCCCACCACACCCACTGGACCGCCACCGGACATACCGGAGCGACATACAAGTTGTAGATGCACCAGTCGGGCACCAGCAACACCAAAAGGAAAAGCAGGAAATAGAGAATGGTCATGTTCCAATATAGCTGCATTAAAACCAAAGATGTCTCAATCATCATTGGGGAACGACGATTGAGACATCTCTCGCTATGTGATATTCTATCTGTTACTTTGTCACCCAATAACCGCTGGCCTTGGCTGCACCGGCAGCCTTGGTGGTGACGGTTTCTCCCGGGTGGTGATAACCCACGAGGGTCACATCAAAGATGAGCGTGCTGCCACCGGGAATGGTAGTCGATGAACTGCTTGCCTGGTAGTCGCTTTCACCGTAGCCAAGATCGTAAGGTATGTATACCTCCCACCGGTCACCAATCTTCATATACTGCAATGCCGTGGCAAAGCCTACGTTGGTGCCACTGACGGCAAACTTGCTCGGTGTCATGAGTGCCGTGTTGTAATTGCCGGTGAAACTCTGGTCAAACACCCATCCTTCGGGATAGCTTGTGGATGGTATCACACGTCCCCTGTAGTGCACCTGCACCGAATCGGTATAAATAGGGCAACTGCTGCCTGTGCCTTCCGTGATGACGTGTGCCACCACATTGCTTGTCGGTGACAAGGCTGCAATGCTGTCGTTGACCGTCCATGAGGGGAGGATAAGCCACTTGCCGTCTGCATTGGCCTTGGCTTGGGCATACACGCTCTCGAAGTAGGTGTCGTTTTTCTGCTGCCAGTCGGCAAATTCATCAACGGTATTGTCGTCCTCGCTGCATGCCGTCAGTCCGCATACTGCAGTGAGAAGCATCAAGGCGAGATACAGGATATTGTATTTTTTCATTTATTGGAGCTTCTTAAGCAGGCTTGCAATACTTACCTTGTCCTCGATGATGGCATCAAGCTGGTCAATGCTCACACGCTCCTGTTCCATTGTGTCGCGGAAGCGGAGGGTCACGGTGTTGTCTTTCAGCGTGTCATAGTCCACGGTCACGCAGTAAGGAGTGCCGATGGCATCCTGACGACGATAACGCTTGCCGATGGTGTCTTTCTCGTCGTAGTGTGTGTTGAACTTGAACTTGAGCGCATTCACGATTTCGCGTGCCTTGTCTGGCAGTCCGTCTTTCTTCACGAGTGGCAGTACAGCCAGTTTCACGGGAGCCAATGCTGGTGGCAAAAGGAGCACCACACGGGTCTCGCCATTCTCGAGTTGTTCTTCACGATAAGAGTGACACATCACACTGAGGAACATGCGGTCTACACCGATAGAGGTCTCTATATCGTACGGAGTATAGCTCTCGTTGGTCTGAGGATCGAAGTATTTGATGGAGCGGCCGCTGAACTTCTCATGCTGAGAGAGGTCGTAGTTGGTACGGCTGTGGATTCCTTCCACTTCCTTGAAGCCGAACGGCATCTTGAACTCGATGTCTGTAGCAGCATTGGCATAGAAGGCAAGCTTCTCATGGTCGTGGAAACGATAGTTTTCTGCACCGAAGCCCAGTGCCTGATGCCACTTCATACGGGTTTCCTTCCACTTCTTGAACCATTCCATCTCGGTGCCCGGCTTCACGAAGAACTGCATTTCCATCTGTTCGAACTCGCGCATGCGGAAGATGAACTGACGGGCTACAATCTCATTGCGGAAAGCCTTGCCTATCTGGGCAATGCCAAAAGGAATCTTCATACGGCCGGTCTTCTGCACATTGAGGTAGTTCACAAAGATGCCCTGGGCTGTTTCGGGACGGAGATACACCTTGTTGGTAGCGTCACTGGCAGAACCCATCTCAGTAGAGAACATGAGGTTGAACTGACGCACATCGGTCCAGTTCTTGGTACCGCTGATAGGGTCTACAATGCCTTCATCAAGGATAATCTGCTTGAGTTCCTCGAGGTTAGGACCTTGCATAGCCTCTGTGTAACGCTCATGCAGGGCATCACGCTTCTTCAAGTGCTCCAGTACACGTGGATTGGTCTCACGGAACTTGGCTTCGTCGAAGGCGTCGCCAAACTTTTTCTTGGCCTTAGCCACTTCCTTGGCCACCTTCTCCTCATACTTGGCTATCTGGTCTTCGATGAGCACGTCGGCACGATAGCGTTTTTTGGAGTCGCGGTTATCAATGAGAGGGTCATTGAAAGCGTCCACGTGGCCGCTGGCCTTCCAGATGGTAGGGTGCATAAAGATGGCTGAGTCAATGCCCACAATGTTTTCGTGGAGCAACACCATGCTCTTCCACCAATATTCCTTGATATTGTTTTTCAGTTCAACGCCGTTCTGTCCATAGTCGTATACGGCTGCCAAACCATCGTAAATTTCACTGCTGGGGAAGACAAATCCGTACTCTTTACAGTGCGAAACTATCTTCTTGAATACATCTTCTTGTGCCATTTTCTTTATGTATTTGAATTGTTTAATCTATAATATGGATGCAAAGATACTGTTTTTCTTATTATTATCTTACATTCAATGCGTTAAAATAGGGTAAAAGCATTAAAACAGCTTACGGGCATACTCTATGATAGTGTCCTTGCCACGCGCGGTATCGTCGTCGGTCTGGTCCACTTTATAGTCGGGATCTATGCCAAATTCGGTGATTTGCCCGTTGCGGTCGTACATGGGACAAGCCGAGAAGCGCACACTCCACCCGTTGGGGAGCTCGCTGGAAAAGGGCAGTCCCGCGCCACCGCCAGTATGGTCGCCCACCACCTTGACCTGCGGAAAGCACTTCATGTATTTCACAAACTCGTTGGCGGCACTGTAGACGGAACGGTTGGTAAGCACCACCACGGGCTTCTGCCACCTGATGCCGCTGGAGGGTTTGATGCGTTGTTCCTCGCGCGAAGAGAAGTCGTTGTGCCCCCTACCCGTCTTGTGACACTGGTAGCCGACAAGCGTCTCCTTATTGACAAAGCGGGCTGCAAGTTTCTGCGCATGGGTCAGGTCGCCGCCACCATTGTCGCGAATGTCGAGGATGAGGCCGCGGCAGGTAGAGAGCCGCATAAGCACCTCGTCGAGATTGCCTTCACCCAAGCCGGACGAAAAGCTGGCATAGCGCACATAGCCCACATTATCGTCGAGCACCCTATATTTGAGTCCGGCGGCAATCATATAGTCCGTGCCAAGATACTTGCGTTCAAGCGAGTCGCTGAAGTTTTGGGGGTAGTTTTCGTGCCATGACCAGTTGCGCGCCACGTCGAACGAAGCGTACATGTTCACATGTCCGTCCTGCAGTTCGGCAAGCATGTTGCCCAGCACCTCGAAGAGCTGCGCACGGGTCATGCCGCTATTCACCTGCTTGGCATAGCGGGTGTGTATCTCGTCCCAGTCCACACCTATGGTCTGTTGCTTATAGTCAAAGAAGCAGTAGTGCTCGTCGAAGATTTTCCACAGCGCCTCGAAATTACCCTGCGGACTGTCCGGGAATTCGTCTTCATCGACACAGGCTGTCATGGCGGGCAGCAAGGACAGCAATGGAAGGAGAATATAGAAGAGTCTTTTCATTGTCTTGGGATGATAAGTTTACAGTTTCACCACGGTGAATCTCTTCACCACACCAATGACCAGGCTATGGGTGTAAGTGTGTTGCTTGAGGTTGTTCACGTTTGCCTGCCGATAGTCTCCCAGATAGCCTATGCGCCACGTGGTGCGGAGCAGCCGGAAGTCGAGGGTGAGCATGTGGCGGAGAGAGGGGGTGGAACCGATGGTTGTAGGCACCACGTTATGGTCGTAGTTGCCCTCAGAGAATATTTCGTAATACGACTGTCCATAGTTGGGCGAAAACATCACACCCATAAGGGGTGCCGAGGCTTCATAGCGCACCATGAGAGGTTTGCCCCACAGATGGAAATGATAGGCAGCAGCTACCGAGGGCGAAAGGTCAAGACTCAGCCGAGCCTGTGCCGGGTTGTTGCCATTCCGGGTGTTGTAGAGAAAGCCCACGTTGGCATCGAGAAGAGCTCCGGCCTTGAGGCGCAGCCGCCCATCCATCAGCTGCCACTGTCGGTGCATGCCATAGCTGAAGTTGAGGGTGCCTGCCATCTCGCTGCCTTCCTTGGCACGGTTGTCGGCAAAAGCCACCTGCCCTTGCCAAACCATTTGCCGCGACCAGTCGCTCCCCTTGCGCTCTCTCACGGTGTGCGAGATGAAGCGCAAGTCTACGCCGTTATATTTTTCGGGAGAAAGATAAGTGTCGAGCAGGTTGGTGGCTCCCATGCCTATCAGTTTGGCATTGGTGACCATGCGGGTATGGTCGGGAAGGGAGTCTGCCTTTGAAACAAAATCTCCTTGTGCCGCCATCGTCTGTAATGTCAGCACAAGGAGTATAAGTGAGATGATTCTATTCTTCTTTCTTATCATCGTCTTTGGAGAATAAGTTCAACTGTCCGGTTATCTCGTCGATTACTTCCTGTTCACTCTTGTCCTTGTCGGGGTCAAGGTTTTCCGTATCGCTTTCCTGTTCGGCATCTACCGGTTCAGTATCGGCCGGAGCGTCCGGATAGCGCAATGGTTCGAGTTCCTCGATGCGGTCTATCTGGAACGTGGACAACCGCTTGCCCTTGGCCTTGAAGCCCTTGACGGTGATGAAACTCTCCACGTCAATCACCAGTTGGTCGCGGTAGGCGTCGGCACCGCCGAACGTGATGCACAGGCGCGGATAGACCTGGTCGGTGAGCAGAACGGGCTTGCTTGCCTCGTTTTCGCCCAAATAGTTCTGGTGGCGCTTGGTTGCTTCCATCAGGAAACGCTTCACATAGGGATAGCCCTGGTTGTCGGCATCATAGAGCACCGCTGTCCAAACCTTGTCCTTGTCCCATTTCTCGATGCGCTGTATGTTATCCTCATAATGATTGTTGGCATCGAAGTTGGAGAGATAGAACTCGCCGTTGTCGAGCACCACGAGTATGGAGTCGTCTTCATTGAACTCGCCGAGCAACCTGCCGTGCTCGTCATAGTTCAGGCGGTTCACGTCAGGATCGAACCACACCTTCCTTCCGCCGAGTGTGCTGTGGCCGTGGCTCTTCAGACCGATGCGGTGCACAGAGTTGCGGGTGAGCAGGTTACCCTTGCTGGCACGTCCCTTGATGAGTATTTCAGAGAAGTCCTTGTCTATGAAGATGGTGCGCAGTCCGGGTTTCGGGTCAAGGGTCACCTTGATGACCTCTGCCTCGCCGTTGGGATTGGCGGTGAAGTAGCAAACGCGCGATCCCGGTGTGCCTTGGGTCAGGTCATACTCCTTGTCGCGGTTGATGCTGGTCACGTTGAAACGTTTCACATAGTAGGCACCCATCTTTCCGTCGCGATACACCACATTATATATAGTGCGCTTGTCGTTCTTCTTGAACACCTGCACATGGAGCACGTTCTTGCCCACGAATATCTTGTCGGCCACCTTGATGACCTTATACTTTCCGTCCTTATAGAAAATGATAATGTCGTCCAGGTCGGAGCAGTTACACACAAACTCGTCTTTCTTCAGGGCCATGCCCACGAATCCTTCCTGACGGTTGATGTAGAGTTTCTCGTTGGCCTCCACCACCTTGGCCGCCACAATGGTATCGAAGTTCTTGATTTCGGTGCGGCGCGGATGGTCCTTGCCATACTTGTCCTTGATGAACTGAAACCAGCGCACGGTCACGTCGACCATGTGTGCCAGGTCGTGGTCTATGCGGTCTATCTCGTCTTTCATCCGCGCCATCAGTTCGTCGGCCTTGTCTTTGTTGAACTTCAAGATGCGCTGCATCTTGATTTCCATCAGCCGGAGGATGTCGTCCTTTCTCACTTCGCGGACAAACTGGGGATAGAAGGGTGTGAGCCGTTCGTCCACATATTCGCAGGCGGCGTCCATGTTCTTGGCCTGTTCAAAGGGTTTGCCCTTGTAGATGCGTTCCTCGATGAATATCTTCTCAAGCGAAGCGAAGAAGAGCTGTTCGAGCAATTCGTCCTTGCGGATTTCAAGTTCTCGGCGCAGCAGCGACTGGGTGCGGTCCACCGAGTGGCGCAGCACGTCGTTCACTGTCAGGAACACGGGTTTGTTGTTCTCTATCACGCAACAGTTGGGGCAGATGTTCACCTCGCAGTCACTGAAGGCATAGAGGGCGTCTATGGTCTTGTCCGACGACACGCCCAGAGCGAGATGCACCTGTATCTCGACCTCGGCAGCCGTATTGTCGTCCACCTTGCGCACCTTGAGTTTGCCTTTCTCTATGGCACGGAGAATGGAGTCAATCAGCGTAGTGGTGGTCTTGCTGAATGGTATTTCACGGATAACGAGGGTCTTGCTGTCCAGTTTCTCTATCTTGGCTCTCACCTTGAGCGAGCCTCCTCGCTGCCCTTCGTTGTATTTGCTCACATCGATGGAACCTCCTGTGGGGAAGTCGGGATAGAGCACAAAGTCTTCTCCTTTGAGATAGCTGATGGCTGCATCGCAGATTTCATTGAGGTTGTGGGGAAGAATCTTGGACGACAATCCCACGGCAATGCCTTCCGCACCCTGTGCCAACAGGAGCGGAAACTTCACTGGCAGGGTGACAGGCTCTTTGTTTCGGCCGTCGTAGCTGAACTGCCATTCGGTGGTTTTGGGATTGAACACGGTGTCGAGGGCAAACTTCGACAAGCGTGCCTCTATGTATCGGGGTGCTGCCGCACGGTCGCCGGTGAGGATGTTTCCCCAGTTGCCCTGCGTGTCCACGAGCAGGTCTTTCTGTCCCATCTGCACCAAGGCGTCACCGATAGATGCGTCACCATGGGGGTGAAACTGCATGGTATGTCCCACAATGTTGGCCACCTTGTTGTAGCGTCCGTCGTCCATGCGTTTCATGGAGTGAAGAATGCGTCGCTGCACGGGTTTCAATCCGTCCTCTATATGGGGAACGGCACGTTCCAGGATTACATACGAGGCATAGTCGAGGAACCAGTTTTGATACATGCCGCTCAAATGGTGCACGGCAGAAGCATCAAACCTGTTCACTGGCTTGTAGTCGGAATGGCCTTGTGGCTGTGAGTCGTCAGCCGCTTCGTTGAGCTTGTCGTCTTTGATTTCGTCGTCCATAGTTGTCTTTAAAGAAGTATGCAAAGATAAGTTTTTTTTGTCAAATATGAAAGTTTTACCTCATTTTTCCGTTTGCCTACCCGCAAACAGACCTTGTGCATACTTCTTCCGGGAGGCAGCAACTGCTCATGCGGAAGGAAAGAGCACAGGCACAAATCGGCCACGAGGGAATGCACGGCAAACTTGGACTGGCGGACAGAACGGCGAGGATTGCCCAAGAGCGCACAGTTACCATTGGTTTATTTAGTCTGACAGCCGTTTCTTCTTACGCTTGCGCGCATGCGCGCGCAGGAAAAAGTTTTCGTTTTGTCGCCACTATCCATCACTTTTCTTGATATATTACAGATTTTCACTGATTGTGAACAAGATAACAGGAGTGATAGATGAGTGATAGATGGCTTGACATCCCTCACATCTATCACCGATTCATCACTTGCTAAATCTTAGTAGATTGCCCAACATCCGTCCCGAAGTTTGGGCAATCGTTGCCCACGGCCGTGGAACCGGGTGCAAGTCAGCCTCTAAATCCCCGTTAGTCTGCCATTAACAATCGGCAAACGGGCGGTTTAGTGACCGTATCCGGTTCGAAAGCGACTGGGGGCTTCAATGCCGGTGCCATGTCAGCAGGTGTCACGCCAATTCTCGGCCAGCCTTTAATTGTCTTTTATCAAAAAAGGCGCAGTGAAGCTTTGTTTGTTCTTCACTGCGCCCATAGGCTCATTGGTGTTTCCGTCGGCCTTATTCTTCCTCGTCTTCCATGAAGCCGAAGCGGTTGGTAGCCATATCATCTTTGGCAGGTTCACCGCTGACGCCTATTTCGGTACTCTCAGCCGCCAACAGCGACTCCATTTCTACTTTTGCCACCAGAATATAATGATATATTTCTTTCCGTTCTTGATATAGAAGCCCGACCGAGGCTGAAGCACTCGGCGACCGGAGAGGTCATACACAGCGCCGTCTGCATCACGCGTGCCGGTAGTAACGTTCTCGATGCCTGTAGTCTCGCCGAAGTCGAATTTCAAGGTCGAGGCTTCCACTTGTTCGGGCAACTGCTGGTAGGCACGGTTGGGAGTAAATGCGATGGTAATGCTGTTGTTCACGATATGGAACATGTTGTCGGAGCTTTGCAAGACATACGCTCCCACTGGTACATTGGAACCTGCCGTGAAGGTACTCTTCAGCAGACCCGAATTGTCTGGCTCGCTGACGGGGATGCCCGAACAAAACACCTGTACACTATTACGTGAATCGTCGGTTTTATAGATATAGGGCACGCCGGCTCTAACCACGCCATCCTCCACTTCACGAATTTGCACCTTGTTGTCAGCGGAAATGCCGACAACCTTGTACAACTTTGCCATGTGTAATATGTAGTCTGCTTGTCTTGGCAAGCAAATGGTACCGTACTTGCCTACATTTTCACCGGGATTTTTAGACGGGGTGAATTCGTAATCTTTCTCGTCCGGTTGTATGGCATCTATCTTGGCTGTAGGGAAAGCTGCCTTATAGGCGTCAACAGCACCTTCAGGGACCCGGAAAGTCCAATTTTCGCCAACCTTAGCCCCTTCCTGCAATGCCGGTGGTGTCTTGCCCAAGAATCTGAACGAAGATTCACTATATGTATTATCCAAAGTAGACATTTCTTTCACTGATGCGGGAATGACCATATTCGTGCAAGCACTAGTGCTGTTGAACACTTCGCTACCTCCATTACCCAATATTTCCAACGAGGAGGGCAGGACGAACTTGTTTTTGTCTATTTTTGTACCGTAGAAGCAATATTGCCTATGGAGCTGCCGTCCACTCTCTTGCGTGTGAACTTGACCGTAGTCAACGCTGTGCAGCCGGAAAAGGCATATTCACCGATGCTGCGCAGGGTTACGGGTGACAAGTCCACTTCCGTCAACATCGTATTTCCGCTAAAAGCTCTGTCATCGACACCCTTTATTTCGTAGCCTTGAGTAAGGGAATAGTCGTTCACAAAATATTTTCCGGATTTGTCTTTAATATCAGCGTCATTATCGATTATCACTCTTGTTGGAGCGACAACACTTGTCTTTGCTGCATCCTCTTTGCATAGACCAGCCAAAAGTGCTTCACCAGGCTCAGTAGCTGTAGGAGCCTTGATCAGTCTGTACTTTAGGTTGTTGCTGAGGTCAGACAGTTCGTCCTGCGTAATCGACATTTTCGATTGTGCCTTTACCCCTCCTAAAATAAAAGAAAGGAGTAGAGTTAATAATAAAATTCTTTTCATACTTCAATTATTATATATGGGGGCATATTTAGTATAAAAAAACAAAAACTTGCAATTAAATGCCACATTATTTTGATATCTCGGATAACTTTCTTACTTTTGCGCAACCAATACCGTAACAATTAAAACAAACCTACAAATGAAAACGAATCTACCTTGCAAGGCATTAATGGTATCATTGTGCCTGGCGGCTTCGGTTGAAGCCAACGCTAAAGACTATTACCTTGCTCCGGGCGGAACGGGCAACGGTATGTCTATCGACAAGCCCTTCGGCGACCCCATCAAGGCCTTCGCCGCCCTCAGGGCGGGCGACGTGCTCTGGGTGCGCGGCGGCACCTACCAACTCTCGCAGACCATCAAGGTGAACCAGACCGGCACTGCCGACCAACGCATCTGCGTGTTTGCCTATCCCGGCGACCCGCGTCCCGTGTTCGACTTCTCCGGACAGCCACGCTCCGACGCCGACGAGGCATCGGCCTACCGCGGCATCAACCACAACATCAGCGCCAACTACTGGCACTACCGAGGACTCGACATCACCAACGCTGCCGACAACGGCATGAAGCTGGAGGGTAGCTACTGCGTGGTGGAGCTGTGCAACTTCTACGGCAACGGAGACACAGGACTGCAACAGGGCTTCGGAAAAGACTCGAAAGGCAACAACACCCGCAACCAGCAATACCACTACGGCAGATACAACATCGTGGTGAACTGTGACGCTTACGACAACTACGACCCATGGACCAATGGCGGCAATGCCGACGGATTCGCCATCAAGCTCTACCCCGGACCGGGCAACGAGTTTCACGGATGCCGCGCCTGGCACAACTCCGACGACGGATGGGACCTCTACTACACCGCATTTCCCATCGTGGTGGACAACTGCTGGTGCCTGAAGAACGGATTCGACAAGGGCAACGCCAACGGATTCAAGATGGGCGGATGCAAACAGGGCGGCACTTCGATGGGTGCCCACGTGTTCAAGAACTGCATTGCTGCATGGAACGAAAAGAAGGGTTTCGACCAGAACCACCACCGCGAAGGTTCTTATCTCATCAACGACCTGTCGTTCAGCAACGGCATCAACTACGGCTACAACATGGAGGAGCCCGACGCAGGCAACTGGGTGCTGCGCAACTGTGTGGGCTTCGGAGCCGGCGAACGCAACTCTGCCTTCACCGCCAAACCCGACATTGACTGTTGCACATGGACCACGCTCGACAACACCAACCCCTTGGGCGAAAAGGCAAGCAGCAAGGGAGAAAGCGTGCAGTACAGCAAGACGGTGAACAACTACAGTTCGGAATATGAAGACCTGAGCTACGAGACAGCCATCGGACCCCGGCAGGCCAACGGTGAACTGCCCCTGAAGTTCGGCCGCCTCAAGGCGGGCAGCAAGCTCATTGACAAGGGCACGCCCATCACCGACTTCAAGACTGTGGACTCGCACAAGGACTACTACGCCTACTCCGACAATGCGCCGCAAGACTGGAGCGTCACCCTCAACATTCCCTACAACGGCACTGCACCCGACTACGGCCCATACGAATATCAAGGCGACGACAACACCTACGACATCACCAAGAATATGCCCAAGAACGACGGCACACTGGAGGATGTACTGCCCGAACCCGACGACGGCAAAAACTGGCAGGTGAACACCGTGGTGAACAACTATCTGTTCCAGGATGAGACTCTGGCAGACACCGTGGCACAATACATTACCGGAGGAGATGCCGTGGGAGTGGTCTACAGATACTACGGCAAGTCGAGCGACGGCAAGAGTTCCGTGACCTATGTAGACAGCAGCACCGCACCGGGAAAGAAATACACCGGGACTTACGGGGCCTACAGAATGGAAAAGACCAAGTTCGTAGAGTTCACGCTGCCCTCGCTGGCAGAGATGAAGTCGAACATCTACTGCACTGGCGGCCGCACGCTGCAAGTGGACTGGCACTATGCCGACAACAGCAAGAGCGGAACTGCCAGCAAATCGCTCAGCGAAGGCACAGCCAATGTGGACGTAGCCTCCATGGTAGGCAAGATTGAGAAGAAGCCCATTGTCGTCACCTTGACAAATGCAGGCAGTAAGGGCGACATGTACCTCACCGACCTCACCCTCGGCATCTACGAAGAGGTTGACGAGAACGGCGACCCTATCACGGGCATCACTTCAGCCGCTGCCGACAAGCCTGCCTACACGCTCTATCAGACAGACAACGGCCTCATCGTCTACGGCGACATAGCCTCGCTGCATATCGTCAATCCAGCCGGCAAGACCCTGGCACAGAGCGAGCACTCGCAGTTTGTCAACACCGCTGCCCTCGCCCACGGCACCTATGTGGTGATCATCAAGGACAAGAACGGCAGACAGACAGCCCAGAAGTTTGTGAGAAAGTAAAAACTTAGACAAGCAATAAAAGACTATGCGTAAAATCTCCCGTCCACGGCACTGCCCAGGACGAGAGATTTCTTTTTGTCAAGAACAAAGTGGGCCGTCGGCTTTGCCGGACAAGAGAAAACGTGTAACTTTGCCGGCAAGAAAAAGCAACAAGCAAGACAAATGGCAACAAGAATCAAGATTACAACCACAGAAGGCGACATCACGGTGCGCCTCTACGACGAGACACCCCGTCACCGCGACAACTTCGTGAAACTCGCCAAGGAGGGTTTCTACGACGGAACACTCTTTCACCGCGTCATCAAGGACTTCATGATACAAGGCGGCGACCCCGACAGCAAGGGCGCACCCTTCGGAAAACGCCTCGGCAGCGGCGGTCCCGACTACACCATTCCCGCCGAATTCGTCTATCCGCAGCTCTTCCACAAGCGCGGCGCCCTATCGGCAGCCCGACTGGGCGACGAGGTGAACCCGGGAAGAGAAAGCAGCGGAAGCCAGTTCTATATAGTTTGGGGCAAGACCTATAAGCCGCAGGAACTGAAACAAATGGAACGCCAAATGGGCATGCAGCAGGAACAACAGGTGTTCAACCAGCTTGTGGCAGCTCACCGCACTGAGATTCTCGACCTGCGCAAGAGCCGAAACCGCGAGGGACTCCAGGCGCTGCAAGACCGGTTGGTGGACGAGACCAAGGCCCAATGCAAGAAACTGGGCAAACCGCAGTTCACCGCCGAGCAGACCCAAGCCTACACCACCATTGGCGGCACTCCGTTCCTCGACAACCAATACACCGTGTTTGGAGAAGTGGAACAGGGACTCGACATTGTGGAGCGCATACAGAACACGGAAACGCTTGCCGACGATCGGCCCAAGCAAGACGTGGTGATGACAAGTGTCACCGTGACGGAAGAATAACCCCAACCGCTATATATCACACAAGGCGACTACACCACGGGAGAGCCGAACCGGCATCCCGGTGTGGTCGCCTTGTGTTGTTGGTGGGGCAGACAAGGTTCGGTAATGATGATGATATTTGAAGGGTATTGACCTAAAATAGAGATGCGCCGAGATTTGGAGGGATGATTGTAAGCCAGCGTTCAGGCCTAAATATAAAGGGGGCAGAAAGCCCAACCTCTAATCAGCCCAGGGCAGAGCGAAGCGACACCCTGGGTGAATGGGGCAACAAGCACGCCCTACAGGGGCAAAAGTAGACTGAGGACAGAGAGTTATCTTTACTTTTCCCTTACAGGACGTATTGGTTGGAATGGTCTAACCCGGGGCACTGCCCTACCCTTTATACACATCTTTGACAATTCTCAACATCT
>ULUS01015465.1_pt1 | contig 85156 bp, 79 predicted proteins | sample 1958761 | NCBI WGS metagenome assembly ULUS01 (sample SAMEA4835767, study PRJEB28245) | human gut metagenome | biome: gut microbiome; material: fecal sample | place: Denmark | collected 2008
ATTCAGATGCGGTTTAGTTCTTTCATATTTAGCTTTTGCCATTGTGAATTTCCTCCTTAAGGTTGTTTGTTAAAACTAGGCTTAGTTGGTGCCTTTGTTTTTAGCAATAATTGCCTCAGCAATGTTTCTGGGAACGTCTTCGTAGTGGTCTACTTCCATGGAGTAGTTACCACGGCCTTGGGTTTTGCTGCGCAGGTCGGTAGCATAACCAAACATTTCAGCCAGCGGAACGAATGCATTGATTACTTGTGCACCGTTACGAGCTTCCATGCCTTCGATGCGGCCACGGCGGGAGTTGATGTCGCCGATTACGTCGCCCATGTATTCTTCAGGAACAGTAATTTCTACTTTCATGTAAGGCTCAAGGATAACCGGGTTAGCTTTTTCAGCACCGGACTTGAAGCCCATAGAACCGGCAATCTTAAATGCCATTTCAGAAGAATCGACTTCATGGTAAGAACCATCATAAACAGTAACTGCGATATCAACCATCGGATAACCAGCAACTACGCCGTTTTCCATAGCTTCTTTAACGCCTGCTTCGATAGGAGCGATGTATTCCTTAGGAATAGCGCCGCCAACAACTTTGTTTTCAAACAGGAAGCCTTCGCCAGGTTCACGCGGAGTGATTTCCAGCCAGCAATGACCATATTGGCCTTTACCACCGGACTGACGAACAAATTTACCTTCGGATTTAACAGCTTTGCGAATGGTTTCGCGATAAGCAACCTGCGGGTTACCAACAGTGCAGCCTACTTTGAATTCGCGCAGCAGACGGTCAACAATGATGTCCAGGTGAAGCTCGCCCATACCGGAAATAATGGTTTGGGAGGTTTCAGGATCAGTGTGAACACGGAAGGTCGGATCTTCTTCTGCCAGTTTTTGCAGGGCGATGCCCATTTTTTCCTGGTCAGCTTTAGTTTTAGGTTCAACTGCAACGGAGATTACAGGATCAGGGAATACCATAGATTCGAGGATAATCTCGTTTTTCTCATCGCAGAGAGTATCACCGGTAGTGGTGTCTTTCAGACCTACAGCAGCTGCGATATCACCGGAGTAAACTTGTTCAATTTCTTCGCGGTGGTTAGCATGCATTTGCAGGATACGACCGATACGCTCGCGTTTACCTTTAGTGGAGTTATATACATAAGAACCAGCAGTCAAGGTACCGGAGTATACACGGAAGAATGCCAGCTTACCAACAAACGGGTCGGTAGCAATCTTGAACGCCAGTGCAGAGAACGGAGCTTCGTCGCTGGACGGACGCTCATCTTCTTCGCCGGTTTCAGGGTTTACACCTTTGATGTTAGGAACATCTGTCGGTGCAGGCATGAATTGGATTACAGCGTCCAGCATCGGTTGAACGCCTTTGTTTTTGTAGGAAGAACCGCAGCAAACCGGAGTCATTTTGCAAGCGATAGTTGCTTTACGGATACCAGCCAGGATTTCTTCTTCGGTCAGCTCTTCGCCTTCCAAATATTTCATCATCAGCTCGTCATCGGATTCAGCAACAGCTTCAACCAATGCTGCACGGTATTCCTCAGCTTTTTCTTTCATGTCAGCCGGGATTTCTACGAACTCTTCTTCTTTACCGAGTGCATCATCATAAACGATTGCTCTCATTTTGATCAGGTCGATCATGCCTTCGAAAGTATCTTCAAAGCCGATAGGCAGTTGAATAGGTACTGCATTGGCATTCAGACGGGTCTTCATCATGTCAATTACACGATAGAAGTCTGCACCGGTAATATCCATTTTATTTACATATGCCATACGGGGTACATGGTATTTGTCAGCCTGACGCCATACGGTTTCGGACTGAGGCTCAACACCGCCCTTAGCACAGAAAACTGCAACGGAACCATCAAGTACACGCAGGGAACGTTCAACTTCTACAGTAAAGTCAACGTGACCCGGGGTATCAATGATATTGATACGATGTTTATCGAATTGGTGCTCGGAACCTTCCCAGTAGCAGGTGGTTGCAGCAGAGGTGATGGTAATACCACGCTCTTGTTCCTGAACCATCCAGTCCATGGTAGCAGCACCTTCATGGGTTTCACCAATCTTATGTACTCTGCCGGTATAGAACAGAATACGTTCGGTTGTGGTGGTTTTACCAGCATCGATGTGAGCCATGATGCCGATATTTCTAGTTCTCTCAAGCGGAATTAATCTGCCCACTTCTTTATCCTCCTCAAATTAACTGAGACAGGTCATTACCAGCGGTAATGAGCAAATGCTTTGTTTGCTTCTGCCATCTTGTGGGTATCTTCGCGTTTCTTAACAGCTGCGCCAGTGCCATTGGAAGCGTCCATGATCTCACCAGCTACACGCTCGTACATGGTGCGCTCACCACGCAGACGAGAGTAGTTTACCAGCCAACGGATACCCAGGGTGGTTTTGCGGTCAGCACGTACTTCAACAGGTACTTGGTAGTTTGCACCACCAACACGACGGGCACGAACTTCCAGCAGCGGCATTACGTTCTGCATAGCAGCATCGAACACTTCCAAAGGATCTTTGCCAGTCTTTGCACGAACCAGGTCGAATGCATCGTATACAATACGTTCTGCAACGCCTTTTTTGCCGTCGAGCATAATTTTATTGATAAATCTAGTTAAAAGCTTAGAACCGTACACCGGATCCGGCAGTACGTCTCTTTTAGTTACAGGGCCTTTTCTCGGCATGTGTTTCCCTCCTTAGGATTAAATCATTCTTAATGTTTTCTTGAAATTATTTCTTTGCTTTAGCACGTTTTGCACCGTACTTGGAGCGAGATTGGTTGCGGTTAGCAACGCCTGCAGTATCAAGAGCACCACGAATGATATGGTAACGCACACCAGGAAGGTCCTTGACTCTTCCGCCTCTGATCAGAACAACACTGTGTTCCTGAAGATTATGGCCGATACCCGGGATATAAGCAGTAACTTCGATGCCGTTGGTCAAACGTACACGAGCTACTTTACGAAGTGCAGAGTTAGGTTTCTTCGGGGTAGTGGTGTAAACACGAGTGCAGACGCCACGTTTTTGCGGGCATTCTTTCAATGCCGGTGCAGTAGATTTGCTTTTCAGAACCTCTCTACCTTTGCGAACCAATTGGTTAATTGTGGGCATATCGGCACCTCCTTTCCAAACAATTAGATTTTAATGATTATAAAAACTCAGCTCACGCCAAGCCCTTATCGGCTTTAAGTATCGCAGCCGCTGCTGCTTTGACGTTTATGCCGCAGGCTCTGCCGATTTCCAGCATCGTTTCTGTGTTTTCAACCGGTACTGAATTTTCCCGACACAGTTGCATCAGCCTGCCGGTAACTCTCTCGTCCGCATCACTTGCGATATAGACGACAGCGGCAACTTGTCTTGCTACAGCTTTTTCTGTCTGCTTAACGCCTACAGTATGCTTTTCAGCTTGCTTTAAAGCTTCAAGTGCCATCATGTTACCTCCTTCATCGAGCGCATAGCTCTCCCGCGATACTTGTATATTGTAACATCTCATGCACAAGCTGTCAACACTTTTTAGCAACTTTTTTAAAAAATTTAGTAGCGCTTTTTGCCGTGTTAATGCGCTTCTTTCTTTACACGTAGCCAAGTGTTTCATTGACTGTTTCTTCATACATAAAGTACACCCAAGGAGTACTTTTTCAACAGAGCTTTCACCTTAAATATCGCATAAAAAAAGAGCTGCCAACACTTCTGACAGCTCATATGTATATTATTTTGCCACGCCCGGGAAGGAAGAAACGTATTTGATTTTTATATCCGGAAAACTATCAACAAACTGAACTCTGAAATCTTCACCGTACTCTACAAATTGCCACTCGCCTATATTATTGGGAAAGCTTTGGACAACCTTTACTTTTAAATCAGGGAAGCTGTCGACAACCTTTACCTTAATGTCAGGAAAACTGTCAACAATTTTCACTTTACCGCACAGCTTGATATTTTTATAGTAGCCTGCGCTGTTGATAGGAGTAGCAGCTCCCGCGATACAGGGAAATGCAGCAATCAGCAGCAGACTTAAGCAAAGAACAGTTTTTTTCAGCATTCCTCTTCCCCCCTTTCGTTAAGGACGCTTTTATTTTACGTAAAATACACGGTTTGCTTTACGCGGAGCAGCCTGAGGCATAGGTCCGTCAGCATAACCGAGGATGCAGTGGCCTACGCCCTCATACTCTCCTTCAATACCCCATTCTTTCAGCAACTGTTTGCCTTCTTCGGAAGCAAACTCTTCCTTAGCACGGTTAATCCAGCAGCTGCCAAGACCTACGGCATGAGCCGCCTGCATCAGGTTGCCCATTACCAGGCTGCCGTCATAGGGAGTAAGCTTATTGCTTTTAGGTCCCAAAACAACAAGAACCACAGGTGCGCCATAAAAACTGTCGATGCTTGTGCCCAAAATTTCACGGTTCATCTGCGCCAGTTTGTCGCGAACCTCTTTATTGGTTACCGCAACAATAATTACTTCCTGCGTACCATGACCGCTGGCAGCATAAAGACCGGCATCGATAACCTGGTCAATCAGCTCCTGCGGCACCATGTCTGCCTTATATTTGCGAACGCTTCTGCGTTCCTTTAAAGCCTGTAATTCTGCATTCATTATATGTCAGCTCCTTATCGTTAATGAAATAAAATTTTACGCTGTTACGCTGTATTAATTTTATTCTTGCCTGCGCCGTTATTATCCTGCCGGAAAATGCAACAAAAATGTTAATTTCTCTGCAGCTTTACTTGTACAGCAGATAAGGCTTTACCTGCTGCTCAAAGGCCGCGCACTCCTGATGCCAACGCGCAAAAGCTGTTTTTGGCGCTTCACCTTCACGCAAGCTGCTTTCTCCAAGCGCAATATCCAGCTTATAGCCTTTGCTGCCATAACCGCGCTCCGGCGTTTTTACCTGCTCCGGATATAATTCTTTAAATGTAGTAAACAAAATATAATCCAGCTCAGGCAGATTAACCTTACGTAAATCCGTAAGATAAATTTCTACGCCCTGCACCAGCTCACCGCTATAGGTGCCGTAACGCGGTGTAAAGCGTGCTGCTCTAAAAGCCACGCCAGCAAGCTGCTTTTCATCTAAGGCTGCCTTTACGGCATCCGCATCAGCAAAAGGTGCTCCCAGAAAATAAAACGGTTTAGCTGTCCCGACACCCACGGAAAGATTACTGTCACCGCTTACACCGGTAGCGCCATACAGGAAAGCGGTCGCCGCCGTAGGAATCAGCGGAGATGTCTGTACCCATGGCAGGCCTGTATCCTGCCACAGCTCTCTGCGTGACCATCCCTTCATAGACACCACCGCCAGCTCACAGCCGATATGCTGCGTAGCGTTGATATAGCTTGCAAATTCACCTATAGTAAGACCATGACGCAACGGCAGCTCGTAAAGCCCGATAAAAGTTTTATATTCCGGCTTGAGAACCGGTCCCTGCATAGCACCGCCTAAAGGATTAGGGCGGTCCAAAACAACAACCTGCTTTTTCGCTTTGGCACATTCTTCCATTATATAAGCAAGCGAAGAAAAATATGTATAGTGACGAATGCCGACATCCTGAATATCAACCACCATAGTGTCAATCTCATCCAGCATTTTTGCCGTAGGCCTGCGATCTTCTCCATACAGACTGTGTACAGGTATATCCTTATAGGTGTGACTCTCAAAGGTTTCGCCTGCCGCCACAGCGCCGAACAATCCATGCTCAGGCACAAACAGTGCCGTCAGATTATAGCTCTTCTGCAGCAGCTCTGTGCTGCTGCGAAGCTTGCTGTCCACGCCGGACTGATTAGTAAAAAGTCCCAGCCTTTTCCCTGCAAGCAGCTGCTTAGCAAACGGCTCATCAATGCGTTCAATACCTAATACAACTCTTTTTTCCCCGGCTGCCGCAAAGCTTGTTGCTGCAAACAGCACTATCAATAAACTGCATAATATGCATAACAACTTTTTCATTAAACCCCTCCCAAAAATAATTCTAAGTATATTTTAGCACATTTGCCGTTTCCGTGACGATAAAGTAAGCTGTTCTTCCGAAAGAGAAAAAACAGACAGACCTGTCGCATAAGTTCTGCCTGTTTTTTCAAAGTTATTTTAAATTAATATATCAGAGCTTCTCGTCATATTCAGCCTTTTTAAAGCCAACCAACACGCCGCCGTCATAAATTACCAACGGACGTTTAACAAGCATACCATCGCTTGCAAGCAGCTCAAGCTGCTCGTCCTCGCTCATTGTCGGCAGTTTATCCTTCAGTCCCAGCTGCTTATACAGATTACCGCTGGTGTTGAAGAAGCGTTTCAGCGGCAAACCGCTGGCTGCATACCAGGTACGCAGCTCGTCAGCTGTCGGATTATCAGTCTTGATATCACGCACAGTAAAGCTCAGGCCTTTAGCCTGCAGATACTGCTCTGCCTTTTTGCAGGTAGAACATTTTGGGTAACAGATAAATAACATTTTTATACCTCCTTACTGCAGCTGCTGCAGCAGATAGTCCTCCGCTGCCTTCAGCTGAACATCAACAGTAGCATCCTCCGGCAGCTCTACCTTCACATCAGGCTCAATACCTACATTATGAATAGAAACACCGGACGGTGTATAATATTTGGCTACCGTAATTTTCACTGCCGTATTGCTGTCCAGGCGGTATACCGATTGCACACTGCCTTTACCGAAGGTTTTGGTACCGAAAAGCTTACCGCTTTTGGTATCCTTAATCGCACCGGCAACAATTTCCGCAGCGCTGGCACTGCCATGATCAACAAGCACAGCCAAAGGATATTTCACCTTCTCCAGACTGGAAGTTTCTTCATACTTGTTGCCATTTTTATCTACAACAGAAACAATAGGTCCCTTAGGCACCAGCATACCGGCGACGGCAACACCTGCATCAAAAACACCTCCGGGATTGCCGCGCAAATCAAGCACAAGGGCCTGCATGCCCTGCTTTTCCAACTCTGCATATTTTTTTGCAAAGTCATCACCGGTATTTTCATTAAATACGGCTATTCTGATATAACCGATTTTTGTATCAGGCAAAAGCTGACCGCCAACAGACGGATTTTTGATTTCGCAACGCTCAACGCTCACAGTACGCAGCTTGCCATCCTTGCCCTTGAGCTCCAGCTTGACGACGGTGCCATGCTTGCCGCGGATTTTGTTGGCTACCTGCTCCATGTTCATATCACGCGTCGGGTTGCCGTCAATCGCAGTAATAATATCACCGCTCTTAATACCGGCCTTTGCGCCGGGATTATCCTCCAAAGCAGAAATAACTACATAGTCATTACCGCGTTTGCCAAAAACAATACCGATACCGCCAAAGCTGCCCCCTGTCATTTCACTCAGCTGCTGAAAATCCTTGCTGTTAAGATAAACTGTATAAGGATCGCCTGCAGCTTCTACCATACCTTTTATTGCGCCGTCAAACAGCTGGTGATTGTCTACTTCACCATTATAGTTACGCTTTAAAAGATTCATAGTACGCAAAAAACGCACCGATTCAGAGGCACTGCCCGTTAACCTGTTTAACAGCACAGCTTCTGTTCCCACTACCGCTGCGATAGTCACCAGCGCTGTAAGCAGGCAGCAGGCTGCAAGCTGCCATCTTCTTTTTCTAAACACTTTTCTTGCCTCCGTTTATATCTGTCACGGTAAATAATTTAACGGCTCCGTAAGCTCGCCATGCAGACGCACCTCAAAGTGACAGTGCGGTCCGGTAGAATAACCGGTACTGCCGGCATAGGCAACTACCGTGCCCTTGCTTACATATTGCCCCTCACCAACATTTAACGCCGAATTATGTGCATAAAGCGTTACCAGACCGCCGCCATGGTCAATCATTACGCAGTTGCCGTAGCCTCCAAGCCAACCGCTGTAAACAATCGTGCCGCTGTCAGCAGCGTGAATCGGCGTTCCCGAATCAACCGCAATATCCATACCGCTATGGTACTTGGTTGTACCGAAAATCGGATGCGTTCTCCAACCATAGTAGGAGGTAATCGGACCGTTACAAGGCCACATAAACTGACCTGTACCGCCTTGTCCTGCAGGAGCACCGCCGCCTGCGTTTTCCATATTACGCAGCATAGAGGCGATATTTTCCGAAATAGCCAGCAGACGCTCATATTCCTCCTGGCTGGACTGCTCTTCCTCCTGTGCCTTGTAAAGCATATAGGCACGCTGCTCACGCAGCTTATTTACTTTAGCTTTTTTTGCTTCCAGCTCTGTCTGGGTAGCCTTGATTTCCTTCATTTCAGCTGCCAGCTGCTCCTTGCGGCTGTTGATTTCCGCAGCATCCTGCTTCAGCTTTTCCAACAGCTCCAGGTCGCGGCTGATGATTTTTTGCAGCAAATACATGCGCGAGGAAAAATCACTGAAATCCTTGGCACCCAAAAGCACATCCAGATAATTTATCTGGCCGTTGATATAAATATCACGCAGACGCTTGCGATAAATCAGCATCCGCTCCTGCATTTCCTGTTGCTTTTTCTCCAGCTTAGCCTGGTTATCATTTATTTTTCCCTGCAAAGCATCGCTTTTTTTCTGCAGATTATTAGCCTGTGCCTGCAGTTCGTTAAGGCTGCCCATAACCTCGCTAAGCTCCGCGCTGGCGCTTTCAGCCTTCCTGCGCGCCTGCTCCTTGCGGGTCTGCATCCGCTCCATACGCTGACGTACATCATTCAGTTCGGCACGCTTGTCATCAGCAGTATCGGCAAAGCACATGGCTCCGTAAAGCGGCAGCACCGCCAGCCATAATGCCAGCAGCAGACCGCCCAGCTTCTTTTTCTCCATCACTTCTGCCTCCCTTAAACGCGCAAGAACTTACGCAAGGAGATATAACTGCCCAAAGCGCCGATACCGGTACCTGCCGCCAGTAAAAATATTGTTACATAAAACAATAAGGGAGATGTGGGCAGTAACGGCAGAAAGGCCAGAGTAGCATGGATTCTTTCCAACAGCCCGGCGTAAAGGCTGTTAATGCAGACAGATGCAATCACAGCGCCGAAAAAGCCTAAGGTCATTCCTTCCAGCAAAAACGGCCAGCGGATAAACCAGTCGGTTGCACCTACATATTTCATAATGACAACTTCCTTACGGCGGGCAAAAACCGTCAGACGGATAGTATTGGAAATAATAAACAGCGTTGCCATAGCTAAAAATATAACGAGCACAATGCCGCCGAAGCGCAATATTTTAGTCAGAGAAAACAGGTGCTCCACAACCTCCTGACCGAATTTAGCTGTTTCTACCTTAGGCAGCTGTCCGATAGAAGGCGTGATAACCTTGATGCGCTCCGGATTATCCACCTGCACCTCAAAGGAATTTGGGAAAGGATTGTCCTTACCCAAACTGTTGAGCAGCTGCTCCTGATCGCCAAGACGCTCCTTGAAGCGTGCCAGAGCCTGCTGCTTGCTTACCGGTGTTACTTTAACTACACCGGGCATCTTCTTCAGCTTCGCCTCTACTGCTTTCAGCTCCTCCGCAGAAGCATTATCCTGCATATAGACCGACACCTGTACCTGACTTTCCAGATACTGTGCCAAATTGTTGGTGTTTAGAAAAATCAGCAGAAACATTCCCAGCACTAACAGCGAAACCGCAACAGTCGAAATAGAAGCAAAGCTCATAAAGCCGTTACGCCTGATAGATTTATAGGTTTCCTTAACAAAATATTCTTTTGTACTAAAGCTCATAGCCATATACCCCGCTTGCTTCATCACGTACGATATGCCCGTCCTCTATGGCTATAACGCGCTTGCCCATGGCATCAACTATTTCTTTATCGTGAGTTGCCATGACAATCGTAGTTCCTTCAGCATTAATTTCCTTAAAGATTTCCATAATATCCCAGCTTGTTTCCGGGTCCAGGTTACCTGTAGGTTCGTCGGCAATTACCATAATAGGATCATTGACAATAGCACGGGCAATAGCGATACGCTGCTGCTCGCCGCCGCTCAGCTCATTAGGATAAGCATTGGCACGGTGACGCAGGCCGACAAGATCCAATACGTTCAACACTCTGCGCTTAATCTTGCGGCGCGGTGTTTCTATTACCTCCATAGCAAAAGCTACGTTTTCATAAACAGTACGGTCCGGAAGCAGACGGTAATCCTGGAAAATTATGCCCAGCTGACGCCTCATATACGGAATCTCATTGGGTGTCAGCGATAAAATATCCACACCATTAACAAAAATGCTGCCCGTGGTCGGCAGAACCTCACGGAACAGCATTTTGATAAAGGTAGACTTACCAGCGCCGCTAGGTCCTACAACAAAGACGAATTCGCCTGGTTCAATATGAATATCGACGTTCTGCAAGGCAACAGACCCACCGGGATATACCTTGCTTACATCAGTCATTTTCAGCACTACCTTCAATCTCCTCTCAATTTAATAAATCAAAGGCTTCCTTTGCATTTAAAAAAGCTTTCGCTCTCAATGTATCCAAAAGTCCATGAGCAGCATTGGCAGAGGCCAGCGCCTTACGCGCAGAAGAAACTACCTGCGCAGCCTGCAGTGTTTCCACAGCTCCTGCGCTGATGCCGTTAATGTCTTTGACAAAGCCGTCAATTTTGGGATCATAGGATACAGCCACAAAAGGCAGCTCCATAACTGCAGCAAAAATCAGTGCATGCAGACGCATACCGATAAGCAGATTAAAGTTACCCATCAGCGACAAAAACTGCTCGGTATCACAGCCGGTTTCCAAAACAGTACTGTCTGCCTTGCGCCTCATAAAGTGCTGCAATCTGTTGCAGGCAGCAACATCCACAGGATATTGCAGCGGCAGCAGCACAATATGTGCCTTATATTCCTTAGCCAGAATATCCGCAGCCTTAGCCAGCTCCAGCAGGTACTTGTCATCCTCCTGCCATTTACGTACACTTATAGCTATCAGCATTTTATCTTGCGGCACACCAAACTGCTGCAGCAGCTCTAGTCCTTTTTCTTTACTCTCCTGCGGCAAGGTCAACACAGAATCGGCTGTCAGCTGCACCTTTTCCGCTGGTACACCGATGCGACGCAGTTCATACAAAGAATCCTGGTCACGCACGGTAATTAAATCCACCCGGCTGCAGATAAATTTAGTCAGCCTGCGCATAAGTCTGTTATGGATAGGACCTATACCCTGGCCGAAAAGCATAACCTTTTTTTTGAGCAGCAGGCCCAAAGCCAGGATAAACAGATAATATAACAGACTGCGCTTGCTGGTAACATCCTGCAGCAGACTGCCACCGCCGCTGAGCAGCAGGTCGCAATCCATGAGGGCAGCAAAAATTTTGCAAAAGCTGAAACGATGAAGAGAATTCACCTTGTGTCTTGCGGCAGTAGCGGGCGGATTGCCTGAGATAACCGTCAGCTCCACGGTCTTTTCCGTACTGCGCAAAGCCTTAATGATCGCGGTCAGCATAGCTTCATCTCCGGCATTAGCAAATCCATAGTATCCGGAAATCACGATCTTACTCATTCTTCAAGGTATCTCCTTCTAAACTTAACAACTAAAGGCAACAGCATGCCAAGCACCAGTACAGCGATTACGCCGAATACAACGCCAACAGCATAGCCGTCGAGAGCACGTACAAAGCTCATAACAACAGGTGTACGCATATGACAGAAGGTCTGCACCAGACTGCCCTGTCCGATAACGGCAGCACAGGTCAGTACAAACTGCCACCAACGCGGTGCGCAACGGTAAACAGCAAGCACTGCCACGAAAAATGCCGGATGCCCGATCATAAATTCTTTTTCGCGCGGACGTGCATACATCAGCTGCTCTAAGAAAGCACGCATCTTCAATTCAATTGCCGGTACAGGCACACCACCTGTGTGACCGCTGCGGCCGACAAAATAATAAGCAATAAACAGCAGTACCGCAAGCACTGCTACATGGCGGAAGGTAATCCCTGTATCCAGCAGACCGTTAAGACGCTCCCATAGAGTTTTCAATCCCTTGCCCACAACCTGCAGCAGGTCATAGCGTTTCATAAAGAGAACAGCTGTCAGCATAACCGGCAAAATAAAGGTTAATTTTACTCCGCGGTAGATATCAATCTCCAGCAGGAAGCGGCTGTCTGTCAAAATAGCCGACAGGAAGGCTGCACCCACCAAAGATAAAGCAATAGCCAACGCCAGCTGCCAGATACCGTTCCAGCAGATAGCAAGCAGGCTGTGCTTATCACTCGTATTTTTATCCCAAATGTTAAAGATAACATTCATTGAAAGCACCGGGAAAACACTTGCTGCCGCCAAAGCCAGCAGCTGACGCGTAAACAGGCCGCGGCCGATAAACAGCAGTGCCAAAGCTCCGGCAGAAAAAACAGCCCACAGTGCTATTTGCTGCTTACCGCCCAGGTTAAAGAGCAGCGCAAGATACAGCACTACACCGGCGGCAATCGCCAATACAATAGGAATAAAGCTTACCTTAGCGGGGAAATACGGTGCAAAGCCATCTTTGTTTTCGGCACTGAAAACACCTGCTTCGCCGATAGTGTAACCACGCGCTTCAACGCTGGCCTTGATATCACGCACATATTTCAGGTTAGTCTTCATAATATCCTGACCACCCTCAGGCATCAGGAAGGGACGGATGTAGTTCACACGGATATTGCGCTCCTCGTCCGTCAGCGCCCAACGGCGCAGAGCCTCGCCCACGCTGATTTTCTTTTGCTCGGTAGGGTCGATAACATAGGAACGGGCAGCCTTGTAGTCATTGAACTCAGCCAACGGCAACAGGCCGTCGATTTTGGCAAACTGCAGCTGGGTGTAATGCTCCAGCATTACCAGCGTCATATTGTTTTCCTTCATGCGCTCGCCCAAATGCTGCATTTTGTTAGGATAACCTACAACCTCTGTACCGCATGGCATCAGGGCATCAACCGGTACACCGGCTTCTTTAATACGGGCAAAAATGCCGTCAATCTGCTCATCAGTTACATCCACATAATTTTGCGGACGTACGATAATTTTGAAGCCCAAAGCAGCAACCTTACGCATATCCTGCACCGGCAAGCCTAAAGGAGCCTGCAGCAGTCCCTGAGGCTCATCGTATTTGCCCTCAGGCAGAGGTGTAGTGCTGCCCTTGATTTTGATAATACGCGGATTTTCACTTACAACCTTTACACGGTCAGCACCGTAGCGCAGGCACAAATCCTGCTCTACATCATCTAAGACAGACTGCTTGTCAGTAGCAGCAACGTAAGCAGCATTTTCTTCAATATCGCCGGCTCCCACATTAGCGAAAACACCCATGCCGGAACCAAGCGCAGCTGCCTGACGCAGCTCACCGCCTGTTACCGTCTGGATTTCGCCGTTTTTAGTCAGGCGCTCCAACGTAGTATCGAAAATCATCAGCGAGTTGATGCCTGCATCCTTAAACTGACGCAGTACATCCTCCTCCGGCAGGCCCTGCAAAGCGGCCAGCTTACGTAAGCCCTCGTACTCCATAGCCATTTCTACAGTATTGTTTTTTTGTTCAACATCGTGACGGACAACGTTCAGCCATAAGGCACAAACAAGACCGATTACGATTACTGCCAAAAGCAAAGGATTATATCGGCTTTTCATAAAATTCACCTATCCAGACCTCGCTTTATTAAACCTTTTTCTGCTGACTGCGCAGATATGCTTCTACGAACGGCATCAGATCGCCATCCATAACAGCCTGAATGTTACCGGTTTCGCAGCCGGTACGATGGTCCTTAACCATAGTATAGGGCTGGAAAACATAGGAACGGATCTGGCTGCCCCATTCGATATTCTGGTAATCACCGGCAATATCGCTGACAAGAGCATCCTGCTTAGCCTTTTCATATTCATATAATTTTGCACGCAGCATCTGCAGGCAGCGCTCACGATTCTGAATTTGGGAACGCTCATTCTGACATTGAACAACGATACCCGTCGGTTCATGTGTCATACGTACAGCAGAGGACGTTTTGTTGACGTGCTGACCGCCGGCACCGCTGGAACGGTAAACATCGACGCGCACCTCATCCATATTAATATTTACATCAACAGTATCATCCAGCTCCGGCATTACGTCTACCGCAGCAAAGGAGGTGTGACGACGGGCATTGGCATCAAACGGAGAAATGCGCACCAGACGGTGTACACCCTTTTCAGAGCGCAAGAAGCCATAAGCATTGTGGCCGTTAACCTGAATGGTAGCACTTTTTACACCGGCCTCATCACCCGGCTGATAGTCGAGCATTTCCAACGCAAAACCGTTTTGCTCCGCAAAGCGGGTAAACATACGCAGCAGCATGCTGGTCCAATCCTGCGCTTCGGTGCCGCCGGCACCTGCATGCAGTGTCAGGATAGCATTATTGGCATCATATTCACCGCTGAGCAGCATACCTAATTCCAAATGCTCCAGCTCGCTGCGGCATTTTGCCAGCAGCTCATCCATTTCAGGAAGCAGGCTTTCATCATTTTCTTCGGCAGCCATCTCCTGCAAAGCTTCCAAATCATCAACACCTGCGCTTAATTTATGGAAACCGTCAACCTCTTCCTTTAAGCTGTTAACATCCTGCGCAGTTTTTTGTGCCTTTTCCGGATCATCCCAAAAAGTAGGATCACCCATTTTATGTTCTAATTCTGCAATACGATCTTCTTTGACAGCGATGTCAAAGAGATCCCCTCATTTCCTCTAATTTTGCTTGCAGATTTGTAATTTCAGGCTTATATTCTTCAATCAACAAAATTCCTCACAACCTTTCGTGTAGCAAATATTAGTTATTTACGGCCTCAGCCGTTTTGCCGAGTTCTTGCAAACAAGGCTAAGTAAGTCAGCAGCCAAGGCTGCTGACTTAAAAATTATTTCTTGGGTTCAGCTTTCAAATTACCCTCGTCACCCTCGGGAGTCGGGTTATTGGTGGAAGCATTTTCCAGCGGGTCTTCAACCTGCGGCTGGGTAATAACATTGACGCGGTAAATGTAACGAACAACGTCTTCCTTGATAGCCTCCATCATGGCTTCAAACATATCGTAGGCTTCAAATTTGTACTCAACCAGCGGATCCTTCTGGCCATATGCACGTAGGCCAACGCCCTCACGCAGCATATCCATAGCATCCAGATGCTCCATCCAGTGGTTGTCTACAACCTTCAGCATAACCAGGTTTTCCAGCTCGCGCATCAGCTCAGGACCAATTGCGTCCTCACGTGCCTGGTAGTTGTCATCAGCAACCTTCTGCAGATATTCAGCCAGCTCTTCACGGCTGAGGTTTTGCAGATAATCTACGGTCAGCAGACCACGCGGAGCATAGAAATCCTCAGCGTAGTTAATCAGAGCCTGCAGATCCCAATCCTCAGAGTAAACCTCAGGCGGTGCGTACATGGTCATAGTACGTTCAACGGTTTCATCAACCATTTCCTTGATGGTATCCTTAAGATTTTCCTGATGCAGGATTTTATGACGCTGAGAGTAAATAACCTCACGCTGCTGATTCATAACATCGTCATATTCGAGAACGTGCTTACGAATGCTGAAGTTACGTGCTTCAACCTTCTTCTGCGCATTTTCAATGGACTTGGTAACAAGGCTGTGTTCAATCGGCTCATCGTCCTCCATGCCCAGCTTGTCCATAATGCCGGCAATATTATCACTGCCGAACAAACGCATCAGATCATCCTCCAGGCTCAGGAAGAACTTGGAGGAACCGGGGTCACCCTGACGGGCGCAACGGCCACGCAGCTGGTTATCGATACGACGGCTTTCATGACGCTCGGTACCGATGATATGCAGACCACCCAATTCAGGAACGCCTTCACCCAAGGTAATATCGGTACCACGGCCTGCCATGTTGGTAGCAATGGTTACAGCACCGTATTGGCCTGCATGAGAAATAATCTCAGCCTCTTTTTCATGGTACTTCGCATTCAGCACGTTATGCGGAATGTTGCGGCGTTTAAGCATAGCGCTCAGCTCTTCGGATTGAGCGATGGAAGTAGTACCAACCAGTACCGGACGGCCGGACTTATGGCATTCTTCAATCTCGTTGACTGCTGCCTTGTATTTGGCAATACGTGTTTTATAGATAACATCAGGATAGTCAATACGGATCATCGGCTTATTGGTAGGTACAACAACAACCGGCAGATTATAAATTTTCTGGAACTCCTGCTCCTCGGTCTTAGCGGTACCGGTCATGCCGGCGAGCTTTTTGTACATACGGAAGTAGTTCTGGAAGGTAATAGTTGCCAGTGTCTGGCTTTCGCGTTCTACCTTTACGCCTTCCTTAGCTTCGATAGCCTGATGCAGGCCTTCGGAGAAACGACGGCCGAACATCAGACGGCCGGTAAATTCATCAACGATGATAACCTGACCATCCTTAACCACATAATCGCGGTCGCGGTGCATCAAAGCCTTAGCCTTCAGAGCGCACATAATCTGGTGAGAGTAGTCCACACCATGCTCATTGTCATACAGGTTGCCGATGCCCAGCATTTTTTCTGCCTTGGCAATACCCTTTTCGGTAGGTGCTACCTGTTTTTGTTTTTCATCAACAGTGTAATCCTCGCCCTCTTCCATGTTGGCAACAACACGGGCCAGAACCTGATACAGCTCGGTGGATTTTTCACCGGGGCCGGAGATAATCAGCGGGGTACGCGCTTCGTCAATCAGGATACTGTCGACCTCATCGACAATACAGTAATTCAGCTCACGCTGAACCATCTGATTTTCATCAACTACCATGTTATCACGCAGATAGTCAAAGCCGAATTCGTTATTTGTACCGTAAGTAATATCTGCAGCATAAGCAGCCTTACGATCTGGGAAATCCATATCATGCACAATCAGACCTACAGACAGACCGAGGAACTTGTAAATACGGCCCATATCCTCGCTGTCACGGCGTGCCAGATAATCATTAACAGTTACAACATGCACGCCCTTGCCGGTCAGTGCGTTCAGATATACAGGCGCAGTAGCTACCAGAGTTTTACCTTCGCCGGTACGCATCTCGGCAATTTTGCCGCGATGGAGCACTACGCCACCGATTAACTGCACATCAAAATGACGCATGCCGGTAACACGTCTGGAAGCTTCACGGACAACGGCAAATGCTTCTGGAAGGATATCGTCCAGAGTTTCGCCCTTTTGCAAACGTACTTTAAATTCGCTGGTCTTGGCTGCCAAATTGGCAGAGCTAAGACTTTCCATATCCTTTTCAAGACTATTAATCTTATCTACGATTACACGAATATTCTTGATTTCTTTTTCGTTGGGGTCACCAAAAATTTTCTTTAAAATGCCTTCGAGCAACACGATCACTCCTTAAAATTATGGTGTTTGAAAAGACTATACACCTAATTTTAAATTATAACAGAATCTCTCTTAAAAAGCAAAAAGCACAGGAGCAAATCCTGTGCTTTTTTGTGAAGTTTAGGTTAAAATATTCACTTATTTCAGTTCCGGGCTCAGCAAGCCGTATTTGCCATCCTTACGGCGGTAAACTACATTGGTAGCACCCAGATCGGGATCGTAGAATACGAAGAAATCGTGATTCAACAGATTCATTTGCAGGATTGCTTCTTCCGGAGTCATCGGATGCATGATGAAGCGTTTATTCTTAATGATTTCGAATTCGCCATCGTCAGCAGCTTCCGCAGCAGGTGCCGGAGCAGGAACAGCGGTATCAGCAAAGTTGCTGTATTTTCTCTTCATCAGACGAGTTTTATATTTGTGAATCTGACGTTCAATTTTCTCTACAACCAAATCAATGGATGAATACATATCTTTCGTGGTTTCCTGTGCTCTCAGCAAAATGCCGCTTGCAGGAACCGTAATTTCTACAATATGGTTACCTTTCTCAACCTTCAGTACTGCAGAAATGTCACCAACAGTCTTAAACTGCTTAGTAACCTTGGTAATTTTTTTCTCCACATACTCTTTCAGAGCCGGGGTCACATCAATGTTTCTGCCTTTTACGTTTACACTCATAATCAATGCCTCCTTTGGTATGTCGCCAAATTGCTTCGGTGCTACCATTTTTCTATCAAGGGCTCGGGCTTTATCCCTTTGCTTTTATATTTCGCTATAGGAACGAAAACTCCTGCTAAAGTTTGCAAAAATTATCTAATTTGCTTAGATTTGTTGCAATAGTGTTATATTGATTACAGCTTATAACCGATGTTAACATCCTCATCTTATAAAAGCGCAGCAACCATACTTTTCGACTCTTTTTAACTCAAGGAATTCATAAAAAGCAATATTTTTTTCACTTGCTTCTGTAAGGAGCTGCAGTTGATAGACATCGGCATACTTTTCCATAACCTTCCGCATAAGCTGTGAACCAATGCCATGACGCTGAAATTCCGGCAGCACTATTAAATCCTGCAGAAAAACCACAGAAGCACCATCACCGACAGCACGGAGTATCCCCACAAGCTTTCCATCAGCATAAGCAGCTAAAGCATAAAGTGAATTCTTATAAGCTTTTCTTAGCATTGCCGGATTATTGGTATAATTACTCCAGCCAACACTACTATATAACGCCATAATTTCGGCTTCATTGTAGGTCTTGTATTCTGCAAATCTAAGTACATCCATCAGTGCGTACCTTCCACAATTGTCAGTCCCGCAGCCTCCAAGCGCTCGCAAATTTCTTCAATAGTTTTGCAGGTAACAACCTGGCCATCCTGCGTGCGGTGCTTAACACAAACGCCAACATGCACAGCATCCGGCTTAAGGCCGATGATACGCTCCAGCTTTTCTTCAATGCCGGCCTGATGCTCAAAACGGCAGTCACCGCAGCCGTTGCAGCTCCAATAAGCCTCCAGCTCCAGCGGTTCCTCGCCATATCTGGCGAAGGCACCGCTTTTTGTATTAAAAGCACGCATGCAGGCTGCACCGGTACATACATTATTGGAACGCAGGCAACGTAAAATTACTATACGTTTCATTCATGCCTCCCAAAGTCCTTACTGATTTTGTTCTTAACCTCTCGGCAATCTTCAACAGTCAGACCGATTTTCAGCGCCACATCCTGCCAGGAATTCTTCGGCGTCTTCAAATCAATAACATCCTTAATATCCAGACCGGCCTTTTGTGCAAGCAGATAAGAACTGTTGATATGATGCATTGCGTAGCCCATATGCATATACTTCTTCGTTACCTTCTGCGGGATATCCATGCGTTCTGCCAGACGTCGTGCCTGATAATCCACGCAGCGGTCAAAATATACCTGCGGTGTCAAGCCAAGCACATACTTCATACGCTCCCAAGAATATTTATCGCGCAGGTCAATAATTTCCTGCAGTGTCTTTTTACTCATGTAGGCATGCAGGCAGATATCCTCCAAGCCTTCAAAGCCATACTTTTCATATAGCGGCAGCAGCTCTGCTTCATCAAAAAGATAATCAGCGTGGAAAATCTTTACAGCTCTTTCTGCTGTCATGTTGCGTGTATGCAAGCCGGCAAAGCCTGCGCCGCTACGCTGGCCGCGTCCTCTGAAGGCGAAAGGCTGGTCCTGTTTTTGTTCCTGCTGCAAGCCCAGCTTTTCCTTAACCTGCTGCCAATCACAGGTAACAGTGCGCATAGGCAATACCTGTGCCAAAGTTTTGCCGCTCTCCTTGGCCAGCTTGGCAGCCTGCTGAATATCGCCCAGAGGATAACCCTGTCGCAGATATTTCAGCGCCGTTTCTCTGTCTACCAGGCTGTCGGCAGGCAGATAGCTTGCCTGATACTCCATATATTTTTCGGCATACAGCTTAGGCGTCAGCCCTAGCTGCGCACGCACCCTGCCCCAGGTTGCAGGCTGACGCAGCTGCAGCACCTTTTCTACCGGCTCACTGGACAGATACGCATACAAGCAGGCTGTGTTCATATCGCCATAGCTATGGCCGATATTCAACAGTCGCAGCATATCAGAATAACGGTAGCCGTATGCGGACTGCAGTTTTTCCGCAGCCTCTGCATTGGAAAGCTGTGGCCGGCGCATACGCGGTGGCATCGGCGGATGCTTGCCGTCTTTGGGCGGCAGCAGCATCATTTTGCTTTTCTGCGGCGGTGCAGGCTGAGCAGCGAAGGCAGCAGAAACTGCGACGGTGCCGACAAAGAACATTGTCATGAACGCCGGAATCAATAATAGCTTTTTCATTTTTTACCCTCCTTGAACAAAAAAATATTATAGTGCAGATGGCGACTTATCCGCCGCCGTTCTATTCAAACCTTATTTTCACGCTAGGCGGCGCAGAAGGTGGCATATGTGGTTAAAGCTCGACGACGGCGTACTAGAAGTACGTCGAGGAGCGGTGAAGCCGCAGATGGCGCCTTATTCGCCGCCGTCCTACATCCAATGTTGTGGCAGATACACAATATTTATACGTCCCGTAGACTTTTCCTCATCCACTCTGCAGCGCACCTCATACATATCATAAATAAACTTTTCCGTCAGCAGCTCACGCGGAGTTCCCATGCCCACAATCTGTCCTTCCTTAATCGCAACCAGACGGTCACAGTACATCGCTGCGATATTCAGATCATGTACTGCTGCCACAACGGTCAAATCAAGTGATTTTACAATATCCATAATCTGCAGCTGGTACTTGATATCCAGATGGTTTGTCGGCTCATCCAGCACCAGGCATTCCGTCTGCTGCGTCAGTGCCCGCGCCAAAATTACACGCTGCTGTTCGCCACCGCTCAAGGTAGCAAAACTGCGTTCTTCGAAGTCCGCCAGACCTACAGTCGCCAACGCTTCGCGTGCTATACGATAATCGTTGAGATTATCACGCTCCAGCATTTTCTTGTGCGGAGAACGTCCCATCAGCACAACCTCCAACACCGAAAAATCAAAGCTGTAAACATTATGCTGTGCTACTACCGCCAGCTGCAGCGCCGATTCACGGTAGGAAAGCTCGTCCAACGGCGTTCCGTTAAAGGTAATTTTACCGTCTGTAGGCTTCTGCACACGGTAAACGCATTTCAGAAAGGTACTTTTACCGCTGCCGTTAGGCCCGATAATGCCCACAAATTCCTTATTATGCAGGCTGAAATCTATTCCCTTAAGAATTTCCTTTGGTCCGAAGGCCATTTTTACTGCTTCTGCTAAAATCTCCATTATCAGTTACCTCCAAAGCCATAGGTTTTCTTAATCATCAGGTAAACGAAGCAGGGCGCGCCGATTAGGGATATCAAAATACCGATCGGCAGCTCGGTGCGCGGAATAATTACGCGGCAAAGACCATCCGCAATTACCAAAAATACTGCACCGGTTAAAGCAGAAACAGGTATCAGTTTTTTATGGTCGGTGCCTACCAGCATACGGATAACGTGCGGTACTACCAACCCGACAAAGCCTACCATACCAGCGGCATATACTACAAAGCCTACGATAAGAGAGCTTACAAGCAGATAAATCTGTCTGTAAATATGTAAATCAGTTCCCAAGGTCAACGCAGATTCATCACCTAAAAGCATCAGGTTGAGCATACGGCTCTGCGTCCAGAAGAACATTACTGCCAACACTACGATTGGTCCGATAACTGCCAGTGTTTCCCATTTGGCACCGGCAAAGCTGCCCATCATCCAGTAGGCAATGGTCTGCATGCCTTCCTTATTATTGGCAAAATAAACAATAAAGCTGGAAAACGCACCGCAGACTGCGCTCAGCGCCATGCCTGCCAAAAGCAGCTTCACGGAATTGCTGCGCCCGCCCAGGTTAGAGATAAACATTACGCCCAACGACATGGCGAAGGCACCGATAAAGGCTGCAATGCCGACAAAGTTTTCACCCAATGCTACGCCGATTCCCAGCAGAATCGCTGCCGTCGCACCCAGTGAAGCACCGGAGGAAATGCCCAGAATATATGGGTCCGCTAAGGGGTTCTTTACTACAGCCTGCATGATAACGCCGCAGACAGAAAGACCCATACCGACTAAGGCAGCCAGTACCAGACGCGGCAGGCGCAGCAGCCAGACAATATCATGCACCGGTCCGCGGTCAACGCCTTCGATTGGCTGTCCGCTAAACAGCTGCTCTACAACAGTATTATAAATATTTACCAACGGCAGCTTAACTGTACCAATGGACAACGCCCAAAACAAGGCAATTACCAGCAAAGCAAGCAATCCCAGGCAGATGAACAGGTACCCCTGCTTCTTCAAAAAATCAACCATCATCATTTCTCCTTATACAAATCCGGGTACATTCCGGCCGCAATAATTTTTATGCCATCATAGGTACGCACGCCTGAGCTGTAAATAGCATACAGCGGCAAGGCTACAACACGTCCTTCCTTCACGCAGCGCAAATTTTTCAGCGCCTTGTGCTTGTTAACGCGGTCCAGTACATCCTGCTCGTGTCCGTAGTTAAATTCCGTTACCACCAAAAAAATAACATCCGGATCAAGCTCTACAACCTGCTCCAGACCAATAGCACGCTGCTTTTCTGCCAGCAGTTCACCGTGCAGCTCTTTGACAATATTGCCAGCCAAAGATTTTTCGCCATACACCGTCGGCTCCTTGCCCATAAACTCCAATACCAGAGCACGCGGACGCTTTTGGTAGCCTGCAGTATGACTGATGGCAAAATTAACCTCCTGCTGCATCTGCCCTACAAGCTGCTGCGCCCTTTCATTTTTGTCAAATATTTTTCCTAAGTCAAGAATATCCTTGTATTCGTTTGCCAGAGTACGCGGCTTCGCATCAATCATAGAAGAGCGTGCGATAAAGGTATTTACCCCACGCTTATGCCAAAAATCGGTACTACGCAGCACCTTAGGCATAAAGGTAGAATGCCAGCCTACAAGCAAATCAGGCTTTAGCATCATGGTTGTTTCCAGGTCTAAAAGCTGTAGTCCGGTATAGGGTATTTTGCTGTACTGTTCCTGATATTCCTTGCGGAAAAACTTTTTGTCCGGCACGCCGTTACCGGCAATAATGCGGTCACCCACACCCAAAGCCAGCAATGTTTCAATGCTGTTTTGCCAGACTGCCACTACTCGCTGCGGCGGCTTTGTATATGTCATCTTCTCAGGCTCGCCCTGAGTATTGTAGTTTTCGATAGTTACCGGATAGTGCGCAGGGTTATAGGCATATTCTGCCGGTTGGTTAAAGCGCAATAGCGCTTCTGGGTTTTCCTTTACCGGCAGAGTAAAGATGTTGCGTTCGCAGCCGGTGAGCAAAATAGTAAAGCCAAAAATTATAATAAATAAAAGCTTTTTCATAACTCCCCCTATCATTTTTCTTTTCCAATAACATTTTTAAAAAAATCCCGGATCAGGATATAAATCAGGATATAATCCATGAGCTATTATTTTTATACCATCCATAGTCCTGACTCCAGGCGTATAAATAGCATTCAACGGCAACGCAACTATACGCTTGTTCTTAGTACAAGTTAAATGCTGGAATTCTCTTCTTGCGTACACCTCTTGCATAATAGTATCTTTATCTTTATATCTCGTTTCTCCGATTAAATAAAAAATCACATCAGGATCATATTCGATTATTTGCTCCGCACTTATTGACTTTTGATCAGCTGCCAATAATTCACCATTCAGTCTTTTTACTAAATCTCCGGCCAAAGAGTTTTCTCCGTAAATTCCTAACTGTTTGCCCATACCGGCAAGTATTAAGGCACGGGGACGTTTTTTCAATTTGCTAGTATTGTTTACAACATCATTAATTTCTTTTTTCATTGCATTAACAATCTCTTCAGCCTTCTCCGATTTATCAAAAACCTTACCTAAGTTTAGAATATCATTAAATTCGTTTTCTAATACCTGACCATTAGGTAACCAGGCAGATGATACAGCAATATATGTCCCAGTTCCTCTCTTATGCCAAAAATCTGTGCTTCGTAAATATTTAGAAGTAAAAGTAGAATACCAGCCTATTATCATATCAGGCTGTAACATCAAGATAGTTTCCTGATCTAAATTTTCTATGCCTTTTATGGGAATATTTTCATACTGAGTTCTGTACTCTTTCTTGATGTATTGAGGGCTGAATACTCCCATTCCGGCAACAATTCTGTCGCCAACACCAAGCGCAATTGCTGTTTCAATAGAATTTTGCCAAACACAGACTATTCTTTGCGGAGGTTTTGAAAAAGACTGATTTTCAAAAGTCCTGCCTGTTTTTAAATTTTCAATGGTTGCCGGATAATGTGCAGCGTTGTATGAATACTCTATAGGCTTATCAAAACGTTTTAGTGCTTCAGGATTTTCCTGCACTGGTAATTTAAAGTAATTACTCGTACAACCGCTTAGCGATAACGAAATAATCACACTTAATGCTATCCATAACTTTTGCATAATATCACCATTAATACTTAGGAATATGGCAAAGCACCACTGCTGTGATAGCAGTAGTGCTTTACCTGAATGAGATGGAGTATGATTAAACTTTAAAAAGTGTTATTTAATTGAAGGATTAGAAGCTGTATTTAGCACCAATCATCCAGCAACGACCAGGCATTGCAGCTGCACCGCGGCCATATGCGCTGTTATAGGAAGTTTCATAAGCTTCATTTGTCAGGTTAGATACTAAGCCATAAACAGTCCAATCCTTATTAATCTTATAGTTAACATTAAAGTCAAGAACTAAGAACTGTTTATCCGTAAAGAATGCTTCATCAGCACCAGTATAATAGTTAGCCAGTAAACCAGTATACAAATCACGGTTTTCATAAGAAATATTCATGGAATAATGGTTAGCAGGACGCAAACGATTAATAGCAACGTTAGGATCATTACCAGCCAACATTAAATAGTTAGGTGCTAATACCCAGCCATTTTTTGCTTTCCATTCATTATTCATATGAGAATAAGCAAAGTTTGCAGACAGGTGCTCATCAAAAGTATGGTCAATAGTCAAATTGAAGGATTTCTTATCCTCTTTAGCATTTAAAGCATAGGACTTGACGTCACCAGTATTCATATCAACAACGCCTAAAGTTGCAATAGCATTAGACATACGAGTAATATCGTAGTTTACACCAACAGTAGTTTTATCGCTCAAATCCTTGCGAGCGCCAATAGTCCATGCATCGCCCTTTTCATCTTGCAAGTTGCCACTGGTAATTCCGTCAGTGCTGGTGTAGTCGCCACGACGCAACGGACGGAAAATCTTTACCCAGGATGCATAAACACTAGCAGTGTCATCAAACATGTACTGTGTTTGTAAAGCAGGGGTCAGTAAATGCGTGCTACCTTTTCCTTCTCCATTATCTACTAACTTGCCATCCCTATCTGTAGATTCCTTCGTGCCAGAACCAGAGAAAGAGCTATAATGCGCATAACGCAGAGAAGGAGTCAAATCCCATTTATCGCTTACGTGGATTTTATCCTGCAGATAAGCGGTTGTAGTTTTACGTTCAACTACTGAACTCTTTAATGTTCCATCGTTTTGCCAGCTCTTAGAGAAATTCTTTGCCTTATCATAAGAAACACTTGCAATGATGTCATTAATACCAAAGGTCTTCGCATACTGGAACTGAATACCACGATTGTTTTCTTCACGCCAGCTGGTAGGTTCAGTTGCACCGCCACCAACCTTATTAATGAACTCCTTCATGGCCTCCTTATTCCCCGGGAATGGTACAAGATAATCAGCAATAAATTTATCTAACTGCTCTTGTGTTGCACCATTTGGGAACAATTCCATATACTTATTGGTCAGTTTCATACTAGACGAGTTTGTGGTAGTTCCATCCGGGTTAATACCCCAAACATACTTGTCTCTTGCACTATATTTATGCTTTTGATCATAAACACGTACATAGCTTTCCATGCCATTTTCTTTATCAAAGGTATACTGAATGTCCCAATCCTGATTTTTAAATTTGCTGAATGCACCAAAAGCACCATCTACAGCAAACATATTACGATACTTTTCAGGCTCATCAAAGCTCCAGCCTGCACCATATGTATACATAGGATTGCCTTTATCATCATATTTTTGATTGCCTTCTTTATCAAGAACTGGTACTCCTTCAATTTTATACAAACCATTAGCTAAAGCTGCATCGTTCCATTTTTGACCTACAACCTGTCTGAAAACAGTTGCATTCCAATCCTTGGTATTCATATACTTCATTGCAGGAACAGTCAGAGGATAACCATCTTTACCTTCTTTGAAGTTATACCAGATTTTTAAATTCTGTTTATCATTAAAGTCTTTATCAACACGGATGTTGGCACCATCCTCTTTCCATCTGGAACCAAACAGTTCACCAGTTGCACCGGTAATACCATCTTTATATTTTGTATCCTGAGACATATCGCGGTTAGCAGATACAAAATAATGCCAAGAATTATCACTGCCAGCGCTACCGGAATAGTTCAAAGAATATTTATGTTTATGCCAAGAACCAGTAGATACGTCGATACTGCCCTTGCCTTCTACGCCGCCTTTACGGGTGATAATATTGATTACGCCACCAGTTGCATCACTGCCGTATTGAGCAGCGCCAGGCCCTTTGATAACTTCAATTTTATCAACGTTTTCCATATTGGTTACCTGATCAAGGTTTACACCGGTAGCTTTAGAACCAGATGTTGTGCTATTACCGATACGTGTGCTTGCCGCATTATCTACACGACGGCCGTCGACCAAAATAATTACGCGGGTATCACCATTGATGGAAACACCATTATTATAGAACTGATAACCGTATTCGCCGCCACGATAGCCGGGGTTTTGGAAGGTTACACCGGGAATACGTTTGATTGCTTCAGTCAAATCAGTGTAATGACGTTTTTCAATCTCTTCACGGGTGATAACCTTAACGTCACCGCCGGTACGATAGTAGGACTGCTCAGTAATAGTATCGCCGAACTTGTTTTTAATTGCGTCAGCCTCTACTACCATTGTATCCAGGGTATAATCGTTCAGGTTTTCGTCAAATGCTGCGCTTGCGCTTGCGCACAGGCCCATTACCATCATCATAGCAGCCGCAGCTGTATATCTTCTCTTCATGTTACTCATACACTTCTTTCTGTAAAATTTGAGTTTCTTGCAAACTCAACGCCTAATACTCATCAAAAACATTATCAGAACCGCGCACCGTTAATATACGTAAACGTATAGGTCTGCGCCGTTACCCAGTTGCCAACGCTTTCGTCAGCAAATTTGCCAAAGTTAAGATTCAGCTTACGCGAACCATTGGCAGGAATCTTGCACAGCGGAAACTTTACCGGTCTGCCGGTAAACTGCTTCTGCTCGCCATTTTTATCTGTGTAGGTAACACGCATAATAAAGTCGTTCAGCTTAGTGATAGCTACGTCATTACGCTTGTTGACAAAAGTGCCTGTTACACACAGTTCGCCGACGTTAACCCATACTTTGGAAGTTGTCCAATCCAAAATCATTTTGTCACTCGATACCTCCGCACCGGCAAGTGCTGGGCACATCAGGGCCAAAATTAAGGTCAGCAGCATAAATATCCTTTTCATAGCTCCTCCTTTCTCTCGTAATTCTTGAGCATACTGGGAAAAAATTTATTTTCATAAAAGCATCTGACCAAGCTATCCTTGTTCCGCTTGTCAGATGTTAATATGCAAGAATAATAAATATACTTTATGCAAATATTGCAGTTAAAATAAAAGCGTCTTGCCGTACTGTGACAGCAAGACGCACTTATCCCTGGGAAAGCGCAATCCTGTACATCGCAGGTTGTTGAAAGGCCCTATATCAGGCAGTTCTTCTGGCTCTGCTTCACTGCCAGCCTTGTCTTCCCGGTTTCCCAGTGACTATATAAGGCCAGCTCCACATTACAGCTGCGGGACAGCACAGGTTTTGCACCTGTTTACCTATTAAGTTTAAATACACCTGATACGCTTTTATTCTCTTTTTCTCTCGTTAGGTTCTTAAATTTTATAGCAATATATCATGCAGTGTTTGCAGTTCCTCAAAGAAAAAAATACTTACATGAGAAACTCTCTAAATTGTTAATTATGTATATTGGCTTTTTTCTTATTTTACAATAACTTTAATTACATAATTAGTCACTGCTAGAATTATAGCACGTTGTCCCCCCCGTCAAGCAAAAGTACATCGAGTACTTTTGGCTTGCAGGTGCCTACGGCACCTGATAAATAAAAAAAGACTCCATTCTCTTACAATGAAGTCCTTAATGATTAAAGCATTATTATATTGTGATTATACTTCAACCAACATACAACTATATTCTTAGTCTGGCGTAATATAGCTCGCCAGCTATCATACAGCTATAAAAATTTTTTATATATTTAATTTTCCAGCATCAAAAAACGCTGCAAAGCCTGCTCCACAATTTTATTTAAGGAAATATTGTTCTGTAATGCGCAAATCGCCGCCTGCCTTACGGCCGACGGCGCTTGCTTCTTTCCCTTATTTTTAGTTCTTTCCCTTATTTTTCCAAAAAATCTTTCCCTTATTTTGGAGGTTATCAAAGCCGGCTTATCTGTTTTTCTGGCGCCGGCCCTTAGCAAAATAATATATACAGGGGCGATTTTCTAATATATTTTCTCTTTACCCCGTACTGCCAACTGTTTACTAACCACTAAACACTATTCACTGATAACTATTAATCACTAATCACTTCTCCGCGCGGTTGATAGCGCAGATGATGCCACGCAGCGCTGCCACGTTGATGTTGGAGTGAATGCCTACACCGAAGATATGGCCATTGTTTTTCTGCTTCAGCTCAATGTAGCAAATACCCTTCGCATCAGAACCCTTGGAAATTGCATGCTCATGATAGTTGACGAATTCGTAGCCATTAATTCCGACACCGTTGAGTGCCTGGAAGAAGGCATCGATAGGACCGTTACCTACACCAACTACACTCTTTTTTTCGCCAGCAACCGAAATTTCACCTTCAAAACGGCTGTGGATGCTGCCGTCAGCTTCATTAAGCTCGGTGAAACGATGACGCAGCAGCTGATATTTGCCGGCAAAGTCGATGTATTCCTTGCGGAAAAGCTGCACAATCTGCTCGCTGGAAAGCTCGTCGCCGTATTCGTCAGCAGCAGCCTTCACGATATTGCCAAATTCAGGATGCATTTCCTTAGGCAGATTGTAGCCGACGGTATGCTGCAGCACGAAGGCAGCGCCGCCCTTACCGGACTGGCTGTTAATGCGGATAACAGGCTCGTATTCACGATGGATATCCGCCGGGTTAATCGGCAGATACGGTACCTCCCAATATTCTGTACCGCTGTTTTTCATGTATTCATAACCCTTGCGGATAGCATCCTGATGCGAACCGCTGAAGGCGGTGAAGGCCAGCTCACCGGCGTACGGCTGACGCTCAGGCACATGCATTTTTGTGCATTCCTCATAAACCTTTTTGATGTCAAGAATATGCGAGAAATCCAGCTCGGGATCAACATTTTGCGTAAACATGTTGAGGGCTACAGTTACGATATCCAGGTTACCGGTACGCTCGCCGTTACCGAACAGCGTACCTTCGATACGGTCCGCACCGGCCAAAAGTGCCAGCTCGGCGCAGGCAACGCCCGTACCACGGTCATTATGCGGATGCACGCTGACTATTGCTGCTTCACGGTTTTTAATATGACGGCAGAAGTATTCAATCTGATCGGCATATGTATTCGGCGTACACATTTCAACAGTAGAGGGCAGGTTGAGGATAATCGGGTTTTCTTTTGTCGAGCCCATTTCCTGCATTACAGCCTCGCAAATTGCCACAGAGAAATCTATTTCCGTACCGGAAAAGCTTTCCGGAGAATATTCATAGCGGATATTCATACCGCTGCGGGCAACCTCTTCTTCCGTCAGCTGGCGGATAAGGCGTGCGCCCTGCACAGCAATATCGGTGATACCGTCCATATCCTTGCCAAAAACAATTTTACGCTGCAGTGTTGAAGTAGAGTTATAAAAATGGATGATAACATTCTTAGCACCGCGTACTGCCTCAAAGGTTTTGCGGATAAGCTCTTCACGCGCCTGCACCAGAACCTGTACGGTTACGTCATCAGGAATATGTCCGCCTTCAATCAGGGTACGCAGAATTTCGTACTCTGTTTCCGAGGCGGAAGGAAAGCCAACCTCGATTTCCTTAAAGCCGCAGTCTACCAAAGTGTGGAAAAAGCGAATTTTTTCCGGAATACCCATCGGTGTTACCAATGCCTGGTTGCCGTCGCGCAAATCAACACTGCACCATACAGGTGCTTTAGTAATCGTTTTATCAGGCCATTGACGGTCGGTAATTTTTATTTGTTCAAACGGAATATATTTTTTCTCCTGCTGCATGATTAATTTCCCCCTAGCTTTTCTTAGCGATTATAAACAAAAATCCCCGTCCCTAACCTGTGTTTTTTATAACACAATTAGGGGCGGGGAACAATTCCACGCTGTACCACCCTATTTCAACAGCACTTCAGCAATGCTGTCCTCTCAGCCTCCAACAAGGCCTTTGCCTGTAACGTGACCACACGTCCTTCCCTACATATCGGAAAGGCAACTCCGGGATCAGTATGCATATAACCATTGACATCGCTTTACACCAGCCAGCGACTCTCTTAGCCCATCCGGTCATATCTTCTTCCCTTCACCGTTTTTTAGGGACGATATTTGATTCGTTGAATGCTATTATACGCATTCCGCTTTTAATTGTCAACACTATTTCTAAAATTAATTTTTTAACAACAATATTGTAAACAATGTAACAGCGTTTAGTGTGCTTCTATCCATAAGAACTTATCCACAGCTTATGTGTTTTACCCACAGATTATCAACAGAGTTATCAACAACTGTGCATAACTTTACCTGCTGCTGATAAGCTTACGAAGTAAATCAACAACAATGATTGAAGTGCCAAACATGATAACAACGCCCCATTCATGCGCATTCAGTGGTGTTGTACGCAGTACGCGCCCACCAACAAAGGTTAGCAGCACCTGAATTGCAACAATCAGCGCCATTACCTGTAAGAAGCCCTTGTTCAGGCTGATATTCTTTAACAGGTTCAACCCGTCAGTACGCACATTAAAGCCATTGGCTACTGCCATAAAAATGTAGGCGCAGAAGAAGCCCGTGTAGGTATAGATATGGTTATCAGCATCACGGAACAGATGGTCGACCCACGCGCTCTTGTAAAAGGCAATACCGACAATAGTCATATACAGGCCGCTGATAATAACGCTCGTAAGCATCTTTTTGCTGACAAGCGGCGCACTGCGGCGTTTCGGCGCCTCGCGCAGATACTGCGCCAGTGCCGGTTCACCACCGAAGGCGAGCGCAGCTAGGGTATCCATTACCAGATTAATCCACAGAATCTGCGTAATCGTCAACGGCTCATCGATATTGATAAAGGGAGCAATAAAGTTAATAGCCACAGCTGAGAAGTTAATCGTCAGCTGGAAAACAATAAATTTGCAGATAGAATTGTAAATCGTTCTTCCGTACAAAATCGCCTGTTTGATGCTCAGGAAGTTATCGTCCATGATAACGATATCGCCTGCTTCCTTGGCTACCTCTGTACCGCTGCCCATAGCAAAGCCTACATCAGCCTTTTTCAGTGCCGGAGAATCGTTTACGCCATCACCGGTCATACCGGTTACAAGATTCAAATCCTGCGCCAAACGCACCAAACGCGATTTATCCATCGGCAGAGCACGTGCCACTACACGCAGATGCGTCAGCTTAGCTTTGACCTCATCATCGCTCATCTGTGCCAGCTCGTCGGAGGTCCAGACTACATCCTCCGCACTTTGCAGCAGGCCTGCATCCTTAGCAATGGCAACCGCTGTTTCTTTACGGTCACCGGTAATCATTACTACCTGCACACCGGCCTGCTGTACAGCCTTAATAGCCTCCACTGCTTCCGGACGCACGTCGTCACGGATGGCAACAACACCGGCAAGCGTCAGTCCTTTATCCGACAGGTTATCAGCAGGTACTCCCTCATACGTACACAAGGCCAGCATTCTTATCGCCTGTCCTGCAAGCTCCAGCATTCTGTTATCCAGAGCTGCTTTCATCTCATCAGTCAACAGCAAACGGTAGCCATCTTTTGACCAATACCAATCGGTAGCCTGCAGCAGTTTTTCCGGTGCGCCCTTAATGAGGCAATATGCTGCGCCGCCATCAGCGGGAGCAACCTGCGCCCAGGAATATTTATTGGCGCTGTTGAACGGAATAAAGCGTTGGCGCTGCGGCAGCTGCGGTAAACGATAAGCACCGACATAATTATTTAATGCTGCTTCTGTCATATTACCGCCGACAATCTTGCCGTCGGTAACGGTAGATGATGTATTGATCAGAACCTGCTGACAAGTCAGCTCCTTAAGACGTGCAGGCAATGATGTAAAATCAGTAATTTCCTGTAAATCGCCGGTTAAGAAGCGTACTACCTCCAGCTGTCCTTTAGTAATCGTGCCTGTCTTATCGGTAAACAGCAGGTTTAAGCTGCCTGCAGTTTCAATGCCGACAAGCTTACGCACCAATACATGGTCATGCAGCATTTTGCGCATATTGAGCGAAGAAACTATCGCAATCATCAGCGGCAGGCCTTCCGGTACCGCCATAACAATAATAATAATCGCCAAGATTACAGCCTGCACCAAATCGGCAATTACTGTTGTCATATCGGCAAAATAAGCTCCAAAGCTTCCTGCCAGATATATCTTATGCAGTATTACCGCAACGGCTATCAGTACACCGCCGGCATAACCGAATTTACTTATCTGCTCTGCCAGTCCTTTCAGTTTAAGCTTCAGCGGACTTTCACGTTCTTCATCCTTCAGCTCCTGCGTCAGCTGGCCGTAAACGGAATTATCACCGATCTTCACAGCCTGCATCACAGCGGTGCCTTCTACCACAACGCTGCCACGGAACAGCTTATGTTCATCCAGAAAATCAATTTTACCGTCATCCCATTGGAACTCAGCAGGTGCAACAGTTTTTTTAGCTTCCTCACTTTCACCGTTCAACGCTGCCTGATCCAGCTTCAGGGTTCCTTCCAGCAAAATACCGTCTGCCGGTATTTTATCGCCGGCCTCTAAAATAATTGCATCACCGACTACAACATCATCAATAGCAATTTCATGTGGCTCGCCGTCACGCCATACCTTGCAGCGGATACGGCTGGCCTCCTCCTGCAGCTTTTGAAAGGCATTCTCATTGCTGTATTCGGACCAGGTAGAAACAAAGGTTGCCAAAATAATTGCCAGAAAAATACCTATTGTTTCAATCCAATCGCCATGACCAAGATACACGAAAAAAGCATTTACCAGCAACGCTACTACCAGTATGCGGATAATAGGATCCTGAAAATTACCCAGCAGCTTGCTCCAAAATGTTTCCCGCGGCGGCTGCGTCAACGTATTATCACCGTACTTGCGCCGTGACTCTTCAATCTGCTCCTTGCTTAAGCCATATTTACTCATTTTCTTCCTCCTTTGACTTTACGTCTGCTACTTGTCGAAAATTGCGGTAAATCGTGCAAGTACACTCTTCACCTTATATTATATATTAAAAAAGGGCGAGACAATGCTGTAAAATAAAAATATTTTACAACAAAGTCTCGCCACTTAATTACAAAGCCGGATTCTTCCGAATCGTACTGACGGCAGTGTAAACACCAGCCCTAAAGCTTGTGCCGGCTACTCCCCTTATTTAAGAAAGTACCATATTTTTTTATTCAGCTTATTCAGCCCAAACAGCTTTCATCAGCTTAGGATATTCAGAGTTGAGGTGGTCAACAATAACATCGATTACTGCATGAATCATTTGCGGTACGAATTGATCATCGGTAGAAGGAATGCAGCTTTCAATGATGATGTTGCCTGCTTCATCAGCATAATATTTGAATACCTTGTAGTTTTCGTTCAGAGCGTTCAAGTGTTCCAGAACTGCAGCTTTATTAGCTTCTTTAACCAAGCCTGCGCCTACGCGAACCTGCAGCATTACATAAATGCTGTCATCAATTACTAACATGGTCGGCAGATTTTGACCTTGGATGCCGATAGCGGAACGGAAAACAACAGGATGCATGAAGGATTCTTCCGGAACCTCGTCTGCTTTCGGAACTTCGAAAACATCGCTCCAGTTAATTTTATTTTCCTCAAGGAACTTTTGATACACTTCAGCTTTCTTATTCATCATAAGACCTCGCTTTCATCGTTATAATACTATTATACACTATTATCACTATGTGCGTACTTTTTTTATTAGTAAATATGTTTTCTTTACATAAAATTCACAGCTTATTCGGCCTTTAATTTGAGCGCAAAATCATAACCATACTTTTCCGCAGCCTCAATTTCAGCCTGCTGCGGTGTCCACTTGCAATTAAATCCGGGTTCTACTGCATCAAAGCAGCTTTTTGCGAGAAGCTCTTCCATATCCTTCTGCGCACCACCTGCCCAACCAAAGGTACCGAAGGCTGCAGCCTTTTTACCTTTAGCGCCAAGGCCTTTAAGATAAATCAGCAAAGAGCCCATATTCGGCAGCATGCTGCAATTGAGCGTTGAAGATCCTGCCAAAAAACCGGAGGCGGTAAAAAGCTCTGCTGCTACCGTACTGTTGGGTGTAGCACCCATTTTAAATACTTTAACAACAATGCCGGCATTAGCTGCACCGCGCGCAATCGCCCGCGCCAGCTTTTCCGTACCGCCCCACATGCTGTCATAAGCAATAACAAGGCTGCCGTCCTGTACGCCGCTGCCCCATTCGCTGTAGCAGCGCAGGATATCGGCAATATGCTCGGTCCAGATAACGCCATGGGAAGGCGCAATCATTTTAATATCAAGACCGCCAAGCTTTTTCAGCGCATTGCCAATCAGCTTTGCATAAGGCCAGAGAATATTGGCAAAGTATTTTTTTGCTTCGTAGAATAACTCGTCCTGATTTACTTCAGAATCAAAGCGCTTGCTGGTAGCGTAATGCTGACCAAAGGCATCATTGGAAAAAAGAATTTTATCATGCTCACTATAGGTAGCCATACTGTCAGGCCAATGGAGCATTGCCATAGAAGCGAAGGTCAAGGTGCGCTTGCCGATATTTAAGGTTGCTCCGTCCTTAACAACCTCAAAAGCAAAAATATCTCCGTAATGCTGAATAGCCTCGTTTTTGCCTTGCATCGTAATATAGAACTTTGCTTTGGGGCAAGCCTTGGCTAACACAGGCATAGCAGCGGAATGGTCAGGCTCAACATGGTTGATGACAATATAGTCAATGGACTCCAACGGTGTTACCTTGCTTATATTGGCAAGCAGCTCTTCGGTAAAAGGCGCTTTAACCGTATCAATCAAGGTGATCTTTTCATCCATAATCAGATAAGAGTTATAGGTTGCACCTCTCTCTGTTTTGTAGCCGTGAAAATCACGCACAGCCCAATCCTGAACACCAACGTCATAAATGTTTTCTGCAATTTGTAATGGGAACATAAGAAAACCTCCTTACAATTTTTCAAGAGTAACCTGACGAGTTGATTTATTTAAGCGTAAAACAAGCTCGTGATATTTATTCAGCGTACTACGATGACCGACACTTACAACAGTAGTCTGCTGTAAACGCTCCTGTAGCAGGCTGTACATATTCGCCTCAGTATCTTCATCCAAAGCAGAGGTTGCTTCATCCAGGAAAAGCCACTGTGGCTGCTGGATATGAGCACGTACAAAGGCCAAACGCTGCTGCTCACCGACTGAAAGCACATGGCTCCAATCAGCTTCCAAATCAAGCTTATCCTTAAGATAACCAATCTGGCACAAATCCATCAGATAAATCAATTCAGTATCATCTATAGGTTTATTTCCCGGGTAATTAAGTGCAGCACGCAGAGTGCCTAAAGGCAGATAAGACTTCTGCGGAATAAACATCAGCTTATCACGCTCCGGCAAAAAGATTTTGCCGTCGACGAATGGCCAGATACCGGAGATAGCACGCAGCAAGGTACTTTTACCGCTGCCGCTGACACCCTTAATCAAAACATTATGCCCCGGATGCAGTGTAAAGCTGATATTTTCCAGGAGTGGCTTTCCGTCCGGCAAATTAATCTGCATATTGTTGACCTCAACAACATCGGCAGCAGCAAAGCGTTCCACATGAAAGCGTTCCGCCTGCTGATAAACATCATGCATATGATGGCCGAAGCAAGTTAAACGCATTACAACAGCCTGCCATTGAGCGATGCTGCTGTACATATCGACAAAATACGAAAGCGAATCCTGCACGCGGCCAAAGGCACTGGCAACCTGCATCAGTCCGCCAAGTGTTACTTCTTTCGTAAGATAACGGTTCATGGCTACAACAAAAGGAAAAATTATAGCGATTTGCGAATAACCGGAATTTAAAAAGACAAGCTGCTTCTGTTTATTAACCAGCTTCCAGAAGTTATCCAAAAGCATTTTAAAGCGTTGTTTGAATACACTGCCTTCCTGTGCTTCACCACGGTAGAAGGCAACGCTTTCCGCACTTTCACGCAGGCGAATCATACTGAAACGGAAATCTGCTTCATATTTCTGTTGGATGAAATTGATTTTTACCAGCTTACGACCGACAATGTGGGTAATATAGGTACCGATTACAGAATAAAGCAACGATGCCCACAGCATGTAGCCGTTAATCGTCCACGTTTTACCCATAAAGGTAAAGCTAAGACTGCCGGAAAGATTGTATAAAATGACAACAAAGGATGCAAACGTACAAAATGCCTTGAGGATACCTATGCCAAAGCTTAAAGTCATTTCGACAAACTGACGCACATCCTCACTGATACGTTGGTCAGGGTTATCAGTATCCTTACCGAACATCTGCAAATTATAATAGGTTTTGTTTTGCAGCCAGATGTCAATAAAGCGTGTCGTCAGCCAGCGACGCCAATTTAAAATAAGCGTCTGCTGTAAATAATATGAGTATACTGCCAATAAGATATAAATGGCAGCTAGCCACGAAAAATGAATAAGCTCGTCAAAAATCTTCTTTGCATCATAGTTTTGTAATGCACTGTAAAAGCTGTTGTTCCACTGGTTAAGCAGAACAAGCATATAAACCACGCCGAGTGTCAGCGCTATAATACAGCCTAATAAAAAGAAAGCCTTTTTCTTCTCTTCTGATTGCCAATAGCTTTTCGTAAGATACCAGACATCCCTAAAAAACTGTCTGGTTAAATTAAAACGTTGCATATACTCAAGACTCCTCTTGTATAGAAATGCTATTCAATTCTTGAACAGTTCCTTTTTATTATACTATAAATATTAGTCTTAGAGTATCGCCAGCAATAAAATTTACATTTTAGATACAAAAAAGAGCTCACACTAATGTGTGAGCTCTTGAAGTTAGCTAATGATTATTTGCCAACAGGACCAATCATAGCCAGCATGGTACCTGCAGCAACTGCAGTACCGATAACGCCTGCTACGTTAGGACCCATAGCGTGCATCAGCAGGAAGTTAGCCGGGTTAGCTTTCTGACCAACTTTTTGAGATACACGAGCAGCCATAGGAACTGCGGAAACGCCAGCGGAACCAATCAACGGGTTGGTCTTGCCACCGTCTACCATGCACATCAGCTTACCGAAGATAACGCCCATAGCAGTACCAGCTACGAATGCAACCAGGCCCAGAACGATGATCAGCAGAGTCTTAGCGTTCAGGAAAGACTCTGCGCTCATGGTCAGACCGGTACCGGTAGCCAGCATAATGGTTACGGTGTTCATCAGAGCGTTTTGTGCGGTGTCGGACAGACGATCCAGGCAGCCAGCTTCTTTGAACAGGTTACCAAGCATCAGCATACCAATCAGAGCAGTTACGGAAGGTAACAGCAGAGAAATAACGATGGTGCACATGATCGGGAAAGCAACCTTTTCAAAGTGAGAAACCGGACGCAGCTGTTGCATAACAATCTTACGATCTGCTTCAGTGGTGAACAGTTTCATGATAGGAGGCTGAATCAGCGGAACCAGAGACATGTAGGAGTAAGCAGCAACTGCGATTGCGCCTAACAGCTGAGGAGCCATTTTAGCAGCCAGGTAGATGGAAGTCGGGCCGTCAGCACCACCGATGATGCCGATAGCAGCAGCTTCTTGTACGGTGAAGCCGAGGAGCATAGCGCCCAGCAGAGCTACGAATACACCGCCCTGTGCAGCAGCACCCAGGAGCAGGGTTTTCGGGTTAGCCAGCAGAGGACCGAAGTCGGTCATAGCGCCTACGCCCAAGAAGATCAACGGCGGGAATACTTCGTGGTGAATACCATACATGATAACGGACATAACACCAGGTTCTTCGAAACCGTTTTTAGGAATGTTAGCAAGAATACAACCGAATGCGATCGGGGACAGCAGCAAAGGTTCGAAACCTTTACCAATAGCCATATAAAGCAGAACCAGACCAACGCAGATCATGATTACGTGACCGCTGGTCAAAGCGGAGAAACCGGAATCTGCCCATACGGAAGACAAAGCAACGATAAATGCTTCCATTTAATATCCTCCCAATTTTCAATTTGTGGAAGGGGCTCTGCGAAAAGCCCCTTCCAAAGATCAAGGGTATTTAAGAGTTACTGATATTGCGAACTATCGAGTAAGAATTAGAGAACGATCATAACGTCGCCGGTAGCAACAGTTTGACCTGCGGAAACGCGAACGTCGGAAACAGTGCCATCAGCCGGAGCCATGATTTCGTTTTGCATTTTCATAGCTTCCAGAATCAGCAGAACGTCGCCGGATTTAACAGCGTCGCCAGCTTTTACGTTAATGGACAGAACTTTGCCCGGCATAGGAGCGGAAACGGTGGTTGCACCAGCAGCAACCGGAGCAGCAGCTTTCGGAGCCGGAGCCGGAGCAGCTTTCGGAGCCGGAGCAGCAGCCGGAGCCGGAGTAGCTTTCGGAGCAGCTTTCGGAGCGGAAGCAACAACGCCTGCTTCTTCAACTTCAACTTCGTATGCGGTACCATTTACGGTGATAGTATACTTTTTCATGGATATAATCCTCCTTAAAATCTCGTTTTTTAATTAAAATTGCAAACTATATGCATTAGAAGCATTCTTTACGAACGCTAATAGCTTCAACACGACTGCTTACAGTCCATGCAGATTTAGCATCAATACGACGTACGCAAGCGATTTGGTCTGCGCTAACGCCGCAAGCTGCTACTGCTGCAGCGATAACAGCGATAATTTCGCTATCATCTTGAGCTGCTGCAACCGGAGCTGCAGCGGGAGCTGCTGCCGGTGTAGGAGCTACTGCCGGTTTAGCAACTTTTTTTTTAGTCGGATCGATAACTTGGAGTAAGTTCATCAATACGCCCAGAGCGATCAGTACGCCGAATACGATGGTCATATTGATTAAAGCAATCAACCAAGGATTAGTAGTAACAGGACCCATTTATTTCACCTCATCTTATCTTAAAATAGGTTGTTTAAGCACTAAGCAACTGCTTGTGAATTACAAAGGAATGTTGCCGTGGCGTTTTGCCGGACGGGTTTCGCGTTTGCTTTCCAGCATTTGCAGAGCGTTGATGATGGTGGGACGAGTATTTTTCGGTTCGATAACCATGTCAACCATGCCGCGCATTGCTGCTTGGTACGGAGTAGCAAAGTTGTCGATGTACTCTTTAGTCTTAGCTTCAACATCAGGATCTTTACGGAAGATGATGTTAGCAGCACCAGCAGGACCCATAACTGCGATTTCAGCGGTCGGCCATGCGATAACTTGGTCAGCACCCAGGTCTTGAGAGCACATTGCCAGGTAGGAACCGCCGTAAGCTTTACGGGTAACCAGAGTGATTTTAGGAACAGTTGCTTCAGAGTAAGCATACAGCATCTTAGCGCCGTGACGGATAATGCCGCCGTATTCTTGGTTGCAGCCAGGCAGGAAGCCAGGAACGTCAACCAGGTTCAGCAGAGGAATGCCGAAAGCGTCGCAGAAGCGGATGAAACGAGCGGATTTATCGGAAGCGTTGATATCCAGGCAGCCAGCCATAACTTTCGGTTGGTTAGCAATGATACCTACGGTTTGACCATCCATACGAGCGAAGCAAGTGATGATGTTGGTTGCCCAGTATTTTTGGTTTTCATAGAATTCGCCGTTATCTACGATAGATTTGATTACATCATACATATCGTAAGCTTGGTTGGAGTTGTCCGGCAGCAGAGTGTTCAGGCTGTCGTCGGTACGCATCGGGTCATCACCAGTCTCTACGATCGGAGCACCTTCAACGTTGTTGGAAGGCAGGAAGGAGAGCAGGTAACGGATTTGTTGCAGGCAGTCTTCGTCGTTTTCAGCAGCGAAGTGAGCAACACCAGAAGTGCTGTTGTGGGTCATAGCGCCACCCAGTTGTTCTTGGGTTACATCTTCACCGGTAACGGATTTAACTACTGCAGGGCCGGTAATGAACATTTTGGAAGTGTTCTTTACCATGTAGATGAAGTCAGTCAGTGCCGGGCTGTATACAGCGCCGCCAGCGGAAGGACCCATAATTGCAGAAATCTGAGGAACTACGCCGGAAGCAATGGTGTTCTCGAAGAAGATTTTACCATAGCCAGCCAGAGCGTCGATAGCTTCTTGGATACGAGCACCGCCGGAATCGTTCAGGCCAACCAGCGGAGCACCCATTTTCAGTGCCAGGCGTTGTACTTTAACGATTTTAGCAGCATGCATTTCGCCGAGGGAGCCACCTTCAACGGTGAAGTCCTGTGCGAATACATAAACCAGACGGCCATCGATGGTGCCGTAACCGGTGGTTACGCCTTCACCAGGCAGTTCTTTCTTTTCTTGACCGAAGTTGTAGCAACGATGACGTACAAAACGGTCGAGTTCTACGAAGGAACCTTCGTCGAGGAGAGCAGCGATTCTTTCACGAGCAGTCATTTTGCCGGATTCATGTTGTTTAGCAACACGTTTTTCGCCACCAGCAGCCAGAATTACTTCGGCTTTTTTGAGCATTTTCTCAATTTTTTCTTGAGTAGACAAATCTTACACCTCCATCATTATTGGGAGAACAAATTTATACACAGATGCTGAAGATATATCACTTGTATATCTTCAGCATTATGTAGCTTAAATTATGGGACCTTAAATCGCCCTGAATCTACGCAGCTAATAAATTAGTCTTTGTAGGTTGCAGCCGGTTGGCACAGCTCGAGCAGCAGGCCAGCAGATTTCGGATGAATGAAAGCAATTTTCATTTGGCCAGCACCGTTACGAGGAGCTTTGTCGATCATGCGAACGCCAGCTTCGGTCAGGTCAGCGATAGCTGCTTTGATGTCGTCAACGCGCAGAGCCATATGTTGGATGCCAGGGCCGTTTTTAGCAATGTATTTGCCAATAGGACCATCGTTGTTTTCAGTGATATCAACAAGGAGCTCAATCAGGGTCTCGCCGCAGGGAACAAATACGGTAGCAACACCTTGTTCTTTAACTTCTTCAGTACCGGTAGCTTTCAGGCCCAGTACCTCAGTGTAAATTTTTGCAGCTTCTTCCAAGGTACCAGCGCAAGCGATACCTACATGGTCAACACAAATAGTTTTGAATGCCATAATAAATTCCTCCTAAAATTGTTTTTTTGGCGGTTTATTTTAAAACCTTGCCAACAATATCATCAACGACAGAGTACGGCTCAATCTCGCGGGACTGCATTTTAACAACCAGGTTGTCAAATTCATCCGTTTGAATGACGTTCTTGTCGATGTAGCGATTTACATGGTCATTAAGCATAGCGGTAACCTCGTTTTTAATACGAGCTTTACGGATATCGTTTAATTTACCACTCTCAATCAAATATGCCTTGTGTGCCTCAATAGAGTCCACAACAGCCTCTATACCTTCACCCTTGCTGGCAATGGTCCTGTTAATCGGAGGACGCCAGCCAACATGTTCGGGATTTAATTCGAGCATCATCTCAATCTCAATGTTGAGCTTGTCTGTACCTTCACGATCAGCTTTGTTAATCGTGAACAGGTCACCGATTTCAAGTATACCTGCTTTAATAGCTTGGATATCGTCGCCCATGCCAGGAATTACTACTACCATAGTAGTATCTGCGGTCTTAACAATATCAACCTCAGATTGTCCTACGCCTACGGTTTCAACGATAATAACATCCATGCCGAAAGCATCCATTAATTTAACAGCGTCGCCTGCTTTCTGGGACAGGCCGCCAAGACTGCCGCGTGTTGCCATAGAGCGTACGAAGATACCTTCGTCTGCGGTCAGATCCATCATTCTGATACGGTCGCCTAAGATTGCGCCGCCAGAATACGGGCTAGTGGGGTCAATTGCTACGATACCTACGGTCTTGCCGCGTTTACGGTATTCTTTAGCCAATTTATCAGTCAGGGTACTTTTACCTGCACCCGGAGGGCCAGTGATACCAATTACATAAGCATTACCAGTATGAGGATAAATCTCTGTCATAATTTTGACAGCATCATCGTATTCATTTTCAACAGCAGTGATTGCTTTAGATAATGCAAGACGAGAATGATTTAATAATTTATCTACTATTTCCATAATTCACACCGCCTTGTTTTTGGATAGTGAATATTTTATAAGGCAAGCCGGGACAAACCCGGCTTGCTTTAAGGGATAAAATTATTTAACGTTAGCGTTGATGAAATCAACAATTTTGCTGGTCGGGGTGCCCGGAGTGAATACTTCAGCAATGCCAGCAGCTTTCAGGCCAGGGATGTCAGCGTCAGGAATAACGCCGCCGCCGATAACCAGAACGTCGTTCAGGCCTTTTTCTTTCAGCAGTTCAACTACTTTCGGGAAAAGGGTGTTGTGAGCGCCGGACAGCAGGGACAGTGCAACAACGTTTACGTCGTCTTGCAGAGCAGCTTCAGCGATTTGTTCCGGAGTCAGACGGATACCGGTGTAGATAACTTCAAAACCAGCGTCGCGCAGAGCACGAGCTACAACTTTAGCACCGCGGTCATGGCCATCCAGACCCGGTTTAGCAACTAAAACTTTAACGTTAGCCATTATAGTTTACCTCCGTATATTGGTTGTGTTTACAAATTAGAGAGTGGTATGAGGTTGGTATTCACCGAATACTTTTCTCATAACGCCGCAGATTTCGCCTTCGGTTGCGTATGCACGAACTGCATCCAGAATCAGAGGCATCAGGTTTACATTTTCATCTGCGCATCCAGCTTCCAGAGCTTTCAGAGCAGCTTCTACAGCAGCGTTGTCACGGCGAGCTTTCAGAGCAGCAATCTTTTCAGCTTGCAGCTTGCCTACAGAACCGTCTACGCGCAGCAGGTTTTTCGGAGCTTCTTCTTCTTGAGTGAATTTGTTAACGCCAACGATGATACGGTCGCCTTTTTCGATTTCCATCTGCCATTTGTAAGCAGAGTCTTGGATTTCTTTTTGGATGTAGCCTTTAGCGATAGCTTCAGGAGCGCCACCGATTTCGTCAATTTTCTTAATGTATTCCCAAGCTTCAGCTTCGATCTTGTCGGTCAGAGCTTCTACATAGTAGGAGCCGCCCAACGGATCAACGGTGTCAGCCAGGCCGGATTCGTAAGCAACGATTTGTTGGGTACGCAGAGCGATGGTTACAGACTCAGTGGTCGGCAGTGCCAAAGCTTCGTCTTTGGAGTTGGTGTGCAGGGATTGAGTACCACCCATTACAGCAGCAGCAGTTTGCAGAGCAACACGAACGATGTTGTTGTTCGGTTGTTGAGCGGTCAGCATGGAGCCAGCGGTTTGGGTATGTACACGCAGCATCATGGATTTCGGTTTTTTAGCACCGAAACGCTCTTTCATAACTTTGGCCCATACACGACGGGAAGCACGGAATTTAGCAACTTCTTCGAGTACGTTGTTATGAGCATTCCAGAAGAAGGACAGACGACCTGCAAATGCGTCAACGTCCAGACCAGCTTTGATAGCAGCTTCTACATAAGCGATACCATCAGCAATGGTGAATGCGATTTCCTGAGAAGCGGTGGAACCAGCTTCACGGATATGGTAACCGGAGATGGAAATGGTGTTCCACAGCGGTACGTTCTTGGAGCAATATTCAAAAATGTTGGTGATCAAACGCATGGACGGTTTCGGCGGGAAAATGTAAGTGCCGCGAGCAGCATACTCTTTCAGAATATCGTTCTGAATGGTACCACGCAGTTTGTCAGCGGAAACGCCTTGTTTCTCAGCTACTGCAATGTACATAGCCAACAGTACGGAAGCAGGAGCGTTGATGGTCATAGAAGTGGATACTTTATCCAGGGAAATTTGGTCGAACAGGATTTCCATGTCAGCCAGGGAGTCGATAGCTACGCCTACTTTACCAACTTCGCCTTCAGCCATCGGATCGGTGGAATCATAACCGATCTGGGTCGGCAGGTCGAATGCGCAGGACAGGCCGGAACCACCGTTAGCCAGCAGGTAACGATAACGTTTGTTGGATTCTTCAGCGGTGGAGAAACCAGCATACATACGCATGGTCCAGAAACGGCCACGATACATGGTCGGTTGAACACCACGGGTGTAAGGATATTCACCGGGGAAGCCCAGTTTAGTCATGTAGTCAAAGTTTTCACCAAGATCTACCGGGGTGTACAGTCTGTTAGGAACCAGGTTTGCGCGTTCAGGGTTTTTTACCAGTTTAGCTTCAACTTCAGCATGATATTTCTCTAAACCGGCTTTAATTTCTTCAAATGCCATTCTCAAATCCTCCTTAAAATATTTGTTTTTCATATTTCGGATTGGACGGTTCCGAAATGATGGTGAGAGTGTTCCGTCTATGACGGCTATATATGGCAAAGTCTAGGGTGAGACTTCGTCAACTAAGTTTATTTGACAAAGCCTTGGGTAAAGCTTTGTCTATGTATACCTGCCGGCGGGAATCTCACCCACCGGCAAGCACATTACATAGTTTAACCTATTTTGCAAAACTTAACAAGGGGTTTCGCAAAGTTTTTTTAAAATTATTTACCTTCAACCATGCCTTCCATGGAACCGGTTTCAGCAAACAGTTTGTAGCAATCGAATGCTTCTGACAGGATGTGCGGGGTTTGGCTGTTGCCGCAAGCTTCGCAAGCGCGTTTGAAGTAATCATACAGCCAAGGTTGATATTTCGGGTTAGCGATCTGATCGATGATGATCGGAGCTTTCTCTTTCGGGCTCAGGCCACGCAGGTCAGCAACGCCACGTTCGGAAACGATAACGTCAACGTCCAGAGTAGCATGGTCGATATGGCTGCAGAACGGAACTACGGAAGAAATCTTGCCGCCTTTTGCCAGGGAGTTGGTGAAGAATACGGTCAGGTAGCCGTTACGAGCGAAGTCGCCGGAACCGCCAACGCCGTTCATCAGCTTAGTGCCGCAAACATGAGTGGAGTTTACGTTACCATAGATATCAACTTCAATAGCGGTGTTCATTGCGATTACGCCGATACGACGAGCAACTTCAGGACTGTTGGAGATTTCTTGCGGACGGAGCAGCAAGTATTTTTTGTAGTGTTCTACGTTCTCGTAGAATTTCTTTTGGCACTCAGGAGACGGAGTCAGAGCGGTACCGGAAGCAACGCGGAGTTTACCAGCGTCGATCAGGTCGAACATACCATCTTGAATAACCTCAGTGTAAACGGTCAGGTCTTCGAAATCGGAGTTAACCAGACCATTGATAACTGCGTTAGCAACGGAGCCTACGCCGGATTGCAGCGGCAGCAGGTTTTTCGGCAGACGGCCTTCTTTAACTTCATTTTTCAGGAAGTTAACGAGGTTAGCGCCCATATGTTTAGCGTCTTCGTCAATTTCGCCCAGCGGACGAACTTTATCAGTAATGTCACAAGGTACAACTGCAACGATTTTATCTACTTCGCAAGGAATGTAGGTGGTACCGATGCGGTCTTCCGGTTTTTCAATAGGAATAGCTTTGCGGTACGGAGGATCCAGAGGAACATAGGAGTCATGCATGCCTTCCAGACCTACCGGTTGAGTGGTGTTAACTTCAACGATAACCTTTTTAGCGCCAGCTACATAAGAGGAGCTGTTGCCCATGGAAGTGGTCGGGATCAAGCCTACTTTGCCATCGCCGAGGTCGTTGATTTTGCAAACTTCAACGATTGCAACATCCGGACCGGTCGGACGGCCAGCCATGAAGCCATAGCGAACCATTTGAGCCATGTGGGACAGATGAATATCAGCGTATTTTACTTTACCAGCGTTGATAGCTTTACGCATGGTGCCGTTGGTCTGGTAAGGCAGACGACGGTCAATAATGCCAGCTTCAACCATTGCTTGGTCGATTTCAGGACCAACAGATGCGCCAGTCCAAACGTTAACTTTGAAAGGAGTTTTTTTGCCCTTTTCAGCAAGAGCCAGAGGAACAGCTTTCGGATAGCCAGACGGTGTAAAACCGCTGACACCTAAATTGTCACCATCTTTTACGAATTCTGCAGCAGCTTCAGCGCTCATCACTTTGTCAGCTACTACGTCACAAATGCGATCTTTAATATCGATCATGTTTACCTTCCTCCTTTTAATTAGGACATTGAGTTTTTATAAGGGTGTTACCCCTTTGCATATAACTTATCAGCAATACCTTGCGGCATTACGAATAAGATATTACCGTATATCAAGCTCTTCACAAATATTTCATACTTGACTATATAGTCATTTCGACATATAAGAGAAAACTCCTGCTTGTACTATAAATATTTTTTCAAAGGCTTCTTTACTATCTGCTACAATTATAACACATTTTCAGAAAAACTTCACTTTTTTCTGTCAAATTTTTCCTGTGTTTTACATAGCAGGCAAATTGCACTCAACGATATATATAATACCAATAAAATTGTAACACTGCAAGCTTTTTCTTTACAAATTTACAAAACACCCCCTTCTTTTCAAAGAAAAAAAGGGGGTGTTGTATTATCCAGATAGAACAATTAACGGTTTTGCGCGTGGTAGTGTGTGTGTAATAGACTATGCGCCCTCTCGGAAAGAGGTTTACCTAACCAAGTATCATAAAGTGTTTTTATTTCCGGGTTTTCGTGCGATTTTCGTAATTCGCTTGTACGGTCGCAATTAAAAATAGCTTCACGGCGTTTTTGCCTGATAGAAGCATCTACCGGAACCGGCTGACCGCCGCCGCCGATGCAGCCGCCCGGGCAGGCCATAACCTCAATAAACTGATAATCCGCTGTACCTGCTTTAATGCGTCCCAACATCATTTTAGCAGATTTAAGCGTATGTACTACGGCAACCTTCACGGATACACCTGCTACATCAATAACAGCTTCACGTGTCTGCTCCATGCCGCGCACCTCATTATATTCAAGCTTCGGCAGTTCCTTGCCGGCAACAACTTCGGCCACAGTACGCAGAGCCGCTTCCATTACGCCGCCGGTTGTGCCGAAGATAACTGCGGCACCGGTGCCGGTTCCCAGAGGTGAATCAAATTCTGCTTCTTCCAGCGCATTAAAGTCAATGCCCGCCTCGCGGATCATACGTCCCAGCTCACGTGTAGTGATAACTACATCTACGTCGCGATAACCGCTGGCGCACATTTCCTCGCGTGCAGCCTCAGCCTTTTTCGCAGTACAGGGCATTACGGATACACTGACGATTTTAGCCGGGTCAATGCCTGCACGTTCCGCAAAGTAGGTTTTGGCAACAGCGCCGAACATCTGCTGCGGAGATTTGGCAGTAGACAGATGCGGCAGCAGCTCAGGATATTTCAGCTCAATCATATTTACCCAGCCGGGGCTGCAAGAGGTAATCATCGGCAACACGCCACCGTTCTGCAAGCGCTGCAGGAACTCGTGCCCTTCCTCCATAATAGTAAGGTCGGCAGAGAAGTTTGTATCAAAAACCTTGTCAAAGCCTAAATGACGCAATGCCGCCACCATTTTGCCGGTAACAACCTGACCTGCCGGAATGCCCAGCTCTTCGCCCAGGGCTACGCGCACTGACGGAGCAGTTTGTACTACAACAACCTTCTCAGGATTATTGATTGCAGCCCAAACCTTGTCTGTATCATCCTTTTCCACGATAGCGCCTGTCGGGCAGACATCGGCACACTGGCCGCAGTAGGTGCAGGCACTGTTGAGCAAATCATGCTCAAAGGCTGTAGATACCATGGTGTTGAAGCCACGGCCGGCAAAGCTGTAAACGCTCATACCCTGCACATCACGGCAGACACGGATACAACGGCCGCAGAGAATGCATTTTTCCTGATCGCGTACCAGTGACGGATTGCTGTTATCAATAGTACGCGCTCTTGTTTCGCCACCCTCGAAGCGCAGCTTACGCACGCCCAAATCAGCGGCAATTTTCTGCAGCTCGCAGTCACCGTTCTTCTGACAGCACAGGCAATCCTTCGGATGATTGGTCAAAAGCAGCTCCAGCACTGTTTTGCGTGCTTCGCGTACCTTGGAGGTATTAGTTTTTACTACCATACCCTCGCTTACGGGATATACGCAGGAAGCAACCAGAGTGCGTGCACCGCTGGCTTCTACCATGCACAGGCGGCAGGCACCCTCCGGACGCAGGTCCGGATGATAGCACAGCGTAGGAATATAAATACCCGCGCTGCGTGCAGCCTCCAGGACACTGGAGCCTGCGGGGGCCTGAATCTGTTTTCCATCAATTGTCAAATTAACCATCTGCATCATCAGTCCCCTCCTTATGCCTTGCTGATAGCCTTAAACGGGCACGCTGTCATGCAGGCACCGCATTTAATGCATTTGTTCTGGTCAATAACATGTTTTGTTTTCGGCGAACCGCTGATAGCCTGTACCGGGCACTGACGTGCGCACAGCCCGCAGCCGCGGCAGACATCGCTGATTTCGTAATGCAGCATCTTTTCGCAGACGCCTGCAGGACAGCGCTTCTCTTTGATATGCGCTTCGTATTCATCTCTGAAATATTTCAGGGTGCTCAAAACAGGGTTGGGAGCGGTTTGTCCCAAGCCGCAAAGAGCTGTTTCCTTGATATTCTTGGCAAGGTTTTCCAGCAGCTCGATATCGCCCTCGCGTCCCTGGCCCTCCGTAATACGGGTAAGGATTTCCAGCATACGCTTCGTGCCTTCGCGGCAGGGAGTACATTTGCCGCAGGATTCCGACTGCGTAAAGTTCAGGAAGAACTTGGCAACGTCAACCATGCAGGTATCCTCATCAATAACAACCAGACCGCCGCTGCCCATCATAGCACCGGCAGCAATCAGGGAATCATAATCAACAGGCAAATCCAGCATGCTTTCAGGCAGACAGCCGCCGGACGGGCCACCGATCTGTACAGCCTTAAACTTTTTACCGTTGGTAATACCGCCGCCGATATCATAGATAATTTCGCGCATGGTAATACCCATAGGCACCTCTGCCAGACCGGTATTATTGATTTTGCCGGTCAAAGCGAAAACCTTGGTGCCCTTTGATTTTTCGGTACCAAGCCGGCAGTACCAGTCTGCACCGTTAACGATAATCTGTGCAACATTGGCAAAGGTTTCTACGTTGTTGATATTCGTCGGCTTGCCCCACAGGCCGCTGACCGCAGGGAAAGGCGGACGCGGACGCGGCATGCCGCGCTTGCCTTCGATAGAAGCCATCAGTGCAGTTTCTTCGCCGCAGACGAAGGCACCGGCACCCTCTTTAATATGAATAGTAAAGCTGAAATCGCTTTCAAAAATATGCTCGCCTAGCAGGCCCATTTCTTCAGCCTGAGCAATAGCGGTACGCAAGCGTTTGATAGCCAGCGGATATTCCGCACGTACATAGATATAGCCTTCATCCGCACCCATAGCATAACCACAGATAGCCATGCCTTCCAATACACGGTGCGGGTCGCCCTCCAATACGCTGCGGTCCATAAATGCGCCCGGGTCGCCCTCGTCCGCATTACAGATAACATACTTTTTATCGCTCTCGGAGTTTTTGGCAAACTGCCATTTCATACCGGTCGGGAAGCCGCCGCCGCCACGACCGCGCAGGCCGGATTTTTTAACCTCGTCCACAACCTCCTGCGGAGTCATCTGCGTAACAGCCTTAGCCAATGCCTCATAACCGCCTACGGCGATATATTCTTCAATAGCTTCCGGATTGATAGCGCCGCAATTAGCCAATACCAGGCGATGCTGCTTTTTGTAGAAGCCGATTTCCGAATAACGCGGAACCTGCTCCTGATTTATGGGTTCACGATAAAGCAGACGCTGTACGATGCGTCCTTTATATAAATGTTCTTCAACAATGGTTTTAACGTCCTCCGGCTTTACACTGCAATAGAAGGTACCTTCCGGATAAACGATAACCAGCGGTCCGTGCTCGCAGAAGCCATGGCAGCCTGTTTCAACAACCATAACCTCATCCTGCAGGCCAAACTTTTGCAGCTCTCTGGCAAAAGTCAGCTGAATTTCCTTCGAGCCGTTAGCCTTACAGCCCGTACCGCCACACACTAAAACGTGAGCTCTTATATGCTGCATAATATTTTCCTCCACCTGTTTTGTTTACAAGCCATGATACATCAGCTTCTCCAACTGTTGTGTACCCTGCCTGCGGCTTATTCCTGATCCAGCCTGCCTACGACAAGTTCTTCCACAATATGACCGTTTACCACATGCTCTGCGATAATTTTGGGAACATCCTCCGGGGTTACCTTGCCATAGGTAATGCGTGCTTCACCCGGACGCACTACATCCACGAGCACCTCTTTTTCGCACATGCCGATACAGCCTGTCTGCTGCACCTGCACATCAAATAAATGACGCTTGTTCAGCTCCTGCAGGATAGCGCTCATAACCTCGCGCGCACCGGCAGCAATACCGCAGGTACCCATGCCTACAATAATTTTAGTTCCGGAACTCTGACGCAGCTTGATATCTGCTTTCAGCTTATCTCTCAAAGCGTGTAAATCCGCTAAGCTTTTCATTCGTTTATACCTCCTTACCCTGCACCTGTGCCAGCTGTTCCTTTAAATAAGCACCCAGCCAGGCATATATTTCAGGATTGGCAAAGTCACACGCTTCGCCTAATATTTCTCTGACCTCCTGCGTTCTGAACACCAGCGAGCCGTTGGCACCGTTATAGGCAAATTCCAGCTCCAGCTGCGGCGCCCCTGCCAACAGCACCTGCACGCTGCTCACAATATCTCCCAGCGGTGGCCGGTCAATATTATCTGCCGCAAAATATGCAGTCAGCTCGGTTCCCTTTCCGGGCGCAGACTGCATCTCCAAATGTCCGCCGCATTGCTGCGTAACCATATCGATAAAGGGAATCCCCATGCCTACCTTTCTGGTAGTACGGCTGGTAACAAAGGGGTCGCGCACCCGCTGCAGCATCTCGCTGTCCATACCCTTGCCGTCATCGCGAACGCTGAAAACAAAGTACCCCTGTTCATTTTCGCTGACAGTCAGCCAGATGTAACGGGCACCGGCAGCCACAGAATTTTGGGCTATATCCAAGATGTGTAATGCCAGCTCCCGCATTTTATTTATACCTTGCCAAAATGCCTGCCAGCTTATCGGTAGTCAGGCGTCCATGCGTATCATCGTTAATCTGCATAACCGGCGCCAACCCGCAGGCACCGATGCAGGCTACAGTTTCCAGAGTAAAGCGCAGGTCATCGGTCGTATGTCCGGCCTTAATACCCAGCTGCTTTTCCAAAGCCTGCAGAATTGTTTTGCCGCCACGCACATGGCAGGCAGTACCTTGGCAGACGCGAATAACATTGCGTCCGCGCGGATTAAGATGGAACAATGAATAAAAGGTTACTACGCCGTAAATTTCGGAAATCGGCGTACCTGTTTTATCGGCAATATACTCCAGTACATCCTTAGGCAAATAGTTGTACAGGTTCTGCACTTCCTGCAGAATAGGAATCAACGGTCCCTTAACATCTGCGTACTTTTCCAGAATGGCATCTATGCGCTGCTTTTCCGGATTATCGCCGCCGCAGCAGCTGCATTTACGCTCAAGACGGTTTTCACTATTGTTCATACTACCCCTCCTCTAAAGGATTTTTTGTAAACTTACTCACTCAGTATACCATTTAACAGATAATTGCACAATACTATTTACGTAAATTTCGTCATATAGCATACTCTATTTATATTATTCTTTGCAAAAGTCTGAAAATTGTCCTGCAAGGACAGCTCGCATCCCTTTACCTGCCAAGGCCAATTTCAGCTCTGCTATCGTTAATTCCTCCACCTGTAGTAAATTTTTCGGTCCCTGTACAAAATCATAAATATTATGTGCATCGGAATTCGTAACAAACGGCAGATAACCTGCCAAACGCTGCAGCTTCGACTGCATCTTGCGACGCCAGCCTGCTGCAGAAATTTCGGCAGCAGCAAAGCCGAAGTCCGGCTCAATAAAACCAAGCTGTCCCAGAATGCTGTAGGAAGGACGGTCAATGTGAGCGGCAATGGTAAGGCCGCCCAAAGCTGTAACCTGCTGCACAATCTGCGCCGCTGTCAACGACAGCGGTGCGTGCAGCAAACGCTGCTCCTCACGCACAAACTCGTCCTCGGCATCTACTACATACTGGGCGCCGAAACTTTCGACATCATTCAGCATACCGTTCATATGCTCATCAACCAGCAGCTGCCATCTCTGCAGCTGCTCCAGCGTATCAAACAGCGCCACAATATGCGCCTCTTCACTGCTTTCCACTTCCATACCGGGAAATACCTTCACGCCGTAGCGCTGCGCTGCCTCCAGCGCAGCCGGCACGTTGGCACTGGCGTTATGGTCGGTAATAGCAACAGCGCCAATGCCATACTCGGCGGCACGCATCACAATATGATGCGGGGTCATTTCTACCTCAGCACAGGGCGAAAGCAGCGTATGTACATGTAAATCCGCCAGAACTGTCTGCATTGCTTAGTCCTTCTTGCCAACACCCAATTCATACAGCTTGCCGATAACCTCAAAAGCAGGCTCCTCGGTTGCCGCAACAACAACATCATTCAGATTTGCCTTATGCAGCGTATCCTCCGCAACCGGACCGTCGCCTGCTACGATAACTGCCGCAAAGCCGATCAGTGAAGCAACAGCAGCAACATTCTGATGTCCCTGCATAGTTACCCAAACCATACCGGTCTGGCCCTGGCCCATAGCATTACTCAGTAAATCGGAAGCATAACCGCCTTCTACCTCTGCATATAAAGCGTCCTCGCTTACATCCTTAGTCAGAAGCTTCAAATCAAGCTTCTCAATCATCTCTTTAACCTTCATCGTTGTCTGCCTCCGTTTTATTTATTTCTGCCGGCTCATGATAAATAGGTATCTGCTTAGCCAGCTCCAGCATGCCCTGTGACAATTTATGTACACTGGCACGCAATTTAAAAATACAATCTATCTCGTGCGCCTTGCCCTGCACGATATCCTCCGCCAAGCCCTGGCAGCTGGGTGCGCCGCAGGCACCACAGTCCAGACCGGGCAAGGAACAGAGCACTTCTTCCATGCGCTCAAATTTTTTCATCGCTTCCATGATATCATCATCAAGCTGCATCATTGGACGCGCCACCAGCTTCTTGCGGTAAGCCTCCGAATGAGGGAAATCCTCCAGCACCATCGTGCGCGCCATCGCCTCACGCCTGTCCGCCGGCTCCTCCTCCCGCAGGCTTGCGATACGCCTGCGCAGGTTACATTCGGCTACAAACTTGTTTTCTGCTGCAAGAAGGCCGCCCAGACAGCCTCCTTTGCAGGCACTGCATTCCACATAATCAAGCTGCGGCATTTTATTCATGGAAACCTGCTCCAACAGGTCATACACATTATCAATGCCGTGAATTGCCAGACCGTTGGTAATTCCGGCGCTTTCTATTTCGCCGCCGTAGGTTCCCCAAGCCATGCCGTAAGAGGAACCGGTGCGCACATTCAGCTCATGCGTACCGCCAAGATTCTTCAGCAGCAGGCCGTAAATCTCCGACAGGCTGAAGCTGCCGGTAAGCTCTGTGTGATGCACATCTACCGACTGGCGGATATTAGTTTCCTTGGACGGACAGGGCGAGATAAACCATACGCCTATCAGCTCCTTCGGCAGCTGCTTGCGCGCCGCCGCTTCACGCTTTACGTAAATCGCAGCAGCCTCTGCCGGCGGCAGCACAGGCACCACCTGCTTAATCAGCTCGGGGAACTTTACCTGAATCAGGCGCATAACTGCGGGACAGGTAGATGAAATCAACGGCTTGCGTCCGTTGCTGTTCTTTTTTACATATTCTTCTATTTCCAGGGCGATATACTCCGAAGCCAGTGAAACATCAAAAATTTCATCAAAGCCTATATTATGCAGGCCCTGCCAGATGCTTTCCAGCGGAATATTATCCGGGAACTGCGCATACAGTGAAGGCGCAGGCAGCACAATATTATAAGCATAATCTGCCAAGCCCTCCAGCGTGTCGGTTTTTACGTTAAAGGCATGATAGGGACAGCCTGCAGCACAGGCACCGCAGTCAATGCAGCGGTCTCCCAAAATCTCCGCCTTGCCGTTGCGTACGCGGATGGCCTCTGTCGGACACAGCTTGACGCAGGATACGCAGCCCTGACATTTATTCCGCTGCAATTCCACCGAATGGAAATATGTTGTTGGTTGAGGAGCCATTGCGTATCACCTCGTTTCCTAAAATCTCTTACAAATCCTCGCTCTGGTGCTTGAACTGCATCGTGATGCAGGTTCCTTCACCCACCTTGGACTGAATATCGAACTTATCGGAGCACTTTACCATATTAGGCAGGCCCATGCCGGCGCCAAAGCCCATCTGACGCACATAATCAGGCGCAGTAGACCAGCCCTCCTGCAAGGCCTTATTGATATCAGGGATTCCGGGGCCGTGGTCGGTTACCGTAATAACCGTAGCATCCGGGAAAACCTCGGCCGCTACATTGCCGCCGCCGGCGTGAATGATAACATTCATCTCCGCTTCATAGGTGCCGATAGCAATACGGCGCACAATATCTGCCGGAATGCCCAGGCGCTGCAGCATCTTTTTTATTTTAGAAGAAGCTTCGCCTGCGCGCTCAAAATCACCACCAACGCAGTCAAAGGCTAATTTTACTGATTTACTGTCTGTCATTTTGCTTTACTCCTTTTTGCTGCAGCCACGGATACCTGCTCCGTAAAGAATGCCGCAGGCTTCAAATAAGGTATAATCGGTAGCCAGAACCGGCAGATTGTTTTCCGCCGCCGCTGCCACAATATCAGCATCAGGCACCTTTCCACGCACAAATACCAGCGCGCTCAGCTCCGTCATATCGGCGGTGCGCACTACCTGCATATTAGTCAGTCCCGTGCACAGCAAGGTATTGCTTTTGGTAAAGGCCAGAACATCGCTCATCATGTCACTGCCGCAGCAGGACTCAATTTGGCGGTGCATCAGCTCGCTGCCGGTCAGAACCTTGGCCTGCAGCAGCTTTTGTACATTATACAAATCCATACACATAGCCCCTTCCTCCATTTATTACAGCTTTTATCTAAGCAAAATATCTGTTTTTTGCCAGACTTGATTACATTTATTGTACACTTTAATACGCAAGATGTAAATAAATAGTATAGCATAACTATGTAAAAAAGAAGACCGGCCCACAGGACCAGCCTTCAAACTTCACTATAAAAGCTGCATGCTTTAACCCGCAATGCCGGCCAAAGCCTGCTGCAAATCCGCCAGCAAATCTTCCTTATCCTCCAAACCGCAGGACAGACGAACCAAGCCTGCAGGAATACCGGCCACCGCCAGCTGCTCATCCGTCATCTGACGATGCGTTGTAGTTGCCGGGTTCAGGCAGCAGGTACGCGCGTCGGCAACATGTGTTTCGATTGCCGCAAGCTGCAAGCGCTTCATGAATTCTTCCGCCGCCTTGCGTCCTCCCTTCAGGTTGAAGGAAACTACGCCGCAGCCGCCGTTGCCAAGATATTTTTGCGCCAAAGCATAGTATTTATTGGATGGAAGTCCGGGGTAGTTGACATATTCCACCTGCGGCTGCTGCTCCAAAAATTCCGCTATAGCCTGAGCGTTTTCTACATGGCGCGGCATACGCACATGCAGCGATTCCAGGCCAAGATTCAGAATGAACGCGCTTTGCGGTGATTGCACAGCGCCGAAATCACGCATCAGCTGCGCCGTTGCTTTGGTAATAAACGCACCCTCCTTGCCAAACTTTTCGGCGTAGGTAATTCCGTGATAGGATTCATCCGGTGCGCACAGACCGGGGAACTTGTCGGCATGCGCCAGCCAGTCGAACTTGCCGCCGTCGATAATCGCACCGCCAAGGCAGGCAGCATGTCCATCCATATACTTCGTGGTCGAATGCGTTACGATGTCTGCGCCCCATTCCAGCGGACGGCAGTTAATCGGTGTCGGGAAGGTGTTGTCCACGATCAAAGGCACACCATGACGATGCGCTGCATTGGCAAATTTTTCAATATCCAGCACCGTCAGCGCAGGATTAGCAATAATTTCGCCAAACACTGCCTTGGTGTTGTCCTGAAAAGCAGCGTCCAGCTCCTCGTCCGTAGCATCGGGCGAAACAAAGGTCGCTGTTACACCCATCTTTGCCAGTGTTACATCAATCAGATTATAGCTGCCGCCGTAAATCGAAGAAGAAGCAACAATATGGCTGCCCGCCTCGCAGATGTTGAACAGGGCAAAGAAGTTCGCTGCCTGTCCGGAGGAAGTGAGCATTGCTGCAGCGCCGCCCTCCAGCTCCGCAATCTTAGCTGCTACGAAATCGCAGGTCGGGTTTTGCAGGCGGGAGTAAAAATAGCCTGTAGCCTCCAGGTCGAACAGCTTGCCCATCGCCTCGCTTGTATCGTACTTAAATGTAGTGGATTGGACAATAGGAATCTGGCGCGGTTCGCCGTTGCCCGGTTTATAACCACCTACTAAACATTTGGTATTGATTTTAAAATCACTCATTTTCTATCGCTCCTTTAACAATTTATCATTGTATTATTGATTGGCAGGAATTGCTGCACCCATGCGCTGCAGCTGCAAAAGAATTTTGTTATATTCGCCCAAAGCCTTATCCAGCTTATTACCGCTCGCCGGTGCCAGCTCGTGCAAATCATACGGCGTATCCTGGTAAACAATGTTCAGCCAGTTCATATAGAACAGATGCGCGTAACTGCGCCATTTAAAAACCGGTTCCTGCGTTGTATCGCCATCTGGGAAGTAGAACTCCGGCAAATCAATCGGCAAATTCTTTTTCTTATCGCGGAAATATTCATTAGCCAAGGTATAGCGATCATACTCAAAATGACCTAAAACGAAAATGCGGCGCAAATCTTTGGTAGCGCAGATATTGATACCGTTTTCTACCGAACGGGACAGCACCTGCAGAGCCTTGCAGGCATCAATCGCATCATCATCAACAGCAGTATGGCGTGACTGCGGAATAAAATATCTGTCATCAAAGCCACGCAGCAGCGGATGATTCTTCACTGTCAGGCCATAGGGAAAGATGCCAAACATTTTCGCCGGCAAAATCGTCTTGTTAACACCATAATAATGGTACAAGGCAGCCTGCGCGCCCCAACAAAGTGTCATCGTAGAATAGCAGTGATATTCTGCCCAATCCAGATAAGCTTCGATTTCCTTCCAGTAATCAACAGCCTCAAAGGGAATGGTTTCTACAGGCGCACCTGTCATCAGGAAGGCATCGTAATAGCGGTCCTTGATATCGTCAAATTCCAGATAAGCACGGTCGAGATACGAATTATCGGTATGCGTTGTTTCACGGCTTACAGTACGGCAGAAATCGACCTCTATCTGCAGCGGAGAATTGCCCAAAAGGCGCAGCAGCTGAATTTCCGTCGGCTTCTTCAGCGGCATCAGGTTCAGCACGCACACCTTCAGCGGACGAATACGCTGCGTTGTCGCGCGCTGCTCTGTCATGGTAAAAATTCCTTCCTCCTGCAGTTGGCTGATAGCGGATAAATGGTCATTGATTTTAATCGGCATTGTTTGTTCCTCCTACATTTCCTAACTTAGATTTTCGACTTGTTACAGGAGGATGAGCAATAAAAAAGCTTCCGTTCCTGTAAAAATACAGGGACGAAAGCGTTGCTTCGTGATACCACCCTAATTCATCCATATGTCACCACACGGACCTCATCAAGTACGCAGGGATTGTTTACCCTTTAATACTCCAGCACTGTAACGGGTGCACCCGGACGGCCTAAATGCATGCATCTCAGCCCATCGGCTCCAAGACCATCTTCAATGTCACCACCTGCTCCCTCTTGCACCATCACGAAGGCTCTCTTTGCCAGGCTCGTACATTTACTCTTCTCTTCATTGCCCGTTATTAAGTTATATACATGATAATACCGTAATTCTTTGTAATTGTCAACAAAAATTTGCAGTTTTCTCGTAGAAAAAGTGTATAGCGCAGATTTTGTAAAGTAGGTTACAGAAATTTGGATAAAATTGGTAATACCTATGCTATCCGAAACTTCCGGATGCTATGTGTACTGCTTTTTTGTTCAGTACCTTATGTTGTATTTTGCCGGAGCAAATATTATAATTAAAGGAGAGAAAACAGTATGCCGGCTATTTCAATGTTTTATGGTATTATTATTCGTATGCAAAGTGAAAAAGGCGGAAAACATAACACACCACATTTACATGCTGTCTACAATGAGCACGAAATAGTTATGGACTTTACCGGAAAAATTTTAGAAGGTTCTTTCCCCAGCAAGCAATTAAAGCTTTTAACTGCCTGGACTGCTTTACACGAAGATGAGTTAAACGCAAATTGGATTTTGTTATCTGCCGGTGACGGTTATTTTAAAATTGAACCATTACGTTAACGATTATTAGAGGTGAAAATTATGCTTAGACCAACCGCTATCAGCGTAACTGTACAAAAGGATTATACTCTAAAAGTTATTTTCAATAATGGTGAAACTAAAATATTCGACGTAAAGCCTTATATCAAAGGTTCATGGTATAGCAGGCTCAAGGATTTTTCTTATTTTTCTTTAGCAAAGGCAGACGGATTTACTGTCATCTGGCCTGACGGTCAGGATATTTGTCCTGACGAGCTTTATTACAATAGCGTGCCAGTATAGTTTCAACCAATACAGTAAAAAGCACTGGCATCTGCCGTACCACTAAAAGAGGGACTCACAACTATGGATAATTTAAAAACTCCACCCGAAGAACGTCAATATTTAAGGATCTGTTAGCTAAGGAGCTGTAGGCTCTTGCTACCAAAAAAGCGCCTGCCATCCGGCAAGCGCTTTTTCTGTCTACTATTTCCTTGTTACCTTAAGTAATTAGGTTTCGTATAAAATCAAAAGTTATTACAATTGGATTTCAAATCTATAATTGTAATGACGTACACCACCCATTTCTAATTTATATCGCTCATCTCCACGCGATAAATCAAGTCCTCTAATCAATGTATGCTCCTGTAAATATTTTATACTTTCACCAATCATCAATTTTCCAGGAGCATAGGATCCATATTTGCTATCAATAGCTACATAAGGAAAAACTATTTCATTGTAGTTTGTAGCAAAGCCTGTCATAAATGCTACTAATCTGTTATTTAAGAAGAAACAAAACGTATAATGTGAAGCCATATTTTTCATAGCCCATACTAAAGCGGAGAAATAGCGATGCTTAATATATGGAATAAAATCCATACGGCGATTTTTTCGTTCCGACTCACGTTTTGTATATATCTTCATAGCCTCAGACAATAACGCTTTATCTGTAAACGGTCCTTGGATAACCTTAAGACTCATATCAAGCTCATTCCTACGAACCTTGCTATATGCTTTATGTAGGTTAGAACGCGCGTTGCGTGATAAACCTTTTTCATATTCTTCATAATTATCATTGAAAGGAACTTTTACGCATACACGCTCTTCCTCTGCTTTTACCGGGAAAACAGCAGCTGCACCGGCTTCAGCCATACCTTTTTAAAAATTAAAAAGCTTTGAGCGTTCATTAATCATACGTAATTCCAACGTTTTGCCGGGAAACATGCTCTTCAATTCGGAAAAAGCATTCTCAAATTGCTTTGTCGTAATTGCTGCATCATATAACAAATCCAGATGGCCTGCACCACTTATATTTTCGCCAAAAAGACGTAGCTTATTTTTCTTCAAATATAATGGGAACAACACCAAAGGCTTTTTCTCTTCTTCATATACGCAAAAAAAGTTCTTTTGAAACATAGAAGATGGCTTTACTTTCATATACTTGTATATCTGCTCATTATATTCCCATGAAGAATACGGAAATAAGTAGGGATTATCCGCATACAATTTTTGCCAAATTTGCTTCAAAGCAGGACTATCCCACTTATACATTGTCATCATATCTTATTCACTCCTAAAATCAACTTTACATGGTATTGCTAAATGCCAGTTTAAAGCCTTTATAAACATAAAATGCACCATACTACTTTCAAACTGCTTATATTATAACATTAAGCAGGCTTTGAGTAAATCAAAGCATCAAAGTTCTTCTTGTGCCTTATAGATTTTCAATAGTATTCTTACATAATTGCATAGCGTGAACAATACTCAAGCATTTCGACAAATCTAAGCACATCTATATTAGCATAGATCTTATGAAAATTGACTCACTAGTAGTTTTCTGCTATGATAAGTATGTTTCAAACTAAACGAATATTGGTCTGTAAAGGAGTCTTGATATTATGAGCTACATTGATGCAACATATATTATAACCGCTGTCATCTTTTACCTGTTTTCCTATATTTACTATCTTAAGATTTCACACGGATTAGGCAATAAAGCTACATATCTGCAACTGCGACGTTTTATCCCCTGTGCCATTTTATCGGTGCTGCCTGCTGCGTTAGCCAGCCTGCCTTTATCGTCACCCTTATTCGTAATCCCGACGATTATAGCTATTCTTTGGATTTTCACTTACCCTACGCTTTACTTTATCAGCAATTACAAGTTCTCTTCCGACTTTGAATTCCACTTTGAAGCAGTCTTCGGCCTTTACTTCATCGCTTGGATTTCTTCTCTTGGCATAATAGCACAGCAGTTTGGCTGGCTCGCCATTCCCGCTACTATCTTTATTACCACTGCAGAGTTGATTATGCTTGCTATTCCTGTAGCACAATTGATTTACTATGGCCTTTACAAAGCCTGTATCAACGAAAATGGTATGGAAATGATTCAGGAAACTCACTATAACGAAATTATCGAATATATTAAATCCATGCCTATCATGCTTAACCTCATTACTTGCTTGAGCAGCATTTTTGTCACAGCCGCTACACTCTTCGTAAATTATCACGAAATGCTAATCACCAAAGATACTCCCATCATTAATCTGGCAATAATTGCTGCTATAGCAATCTTTTTATCTACCTATCTTTGGAAGAAAAAGCATGGCGTTTTTATTCGCACAGCTATTGTAGAATTTTATTTAGATGTCAAGGAATATCTGGCCACTAATCTTCAATATAGCCAAAATATGCAGGAACGCATCAGTGAATTACAGGTTACATTATTGAACAAGACTGATAAACCGCACACTATTCTTTTGGTTATCGGCGAATCTGCATCACGCGACTATATGAAGGCCTTCAACAAAGATTACAAATTTGATACTACGCCCTGGCTCAACAAGATGGCGCAAAGCAAAAATTTTATTCTTTTTCCTAATGCATTCTCCATTTTGCCACATACTGTTACTGCAGTTTCTAATGCTATGACAGAAATAAACCAATATAATGATAAAAAATTTTATGAATCCTGCTCTATTATTGATATAGCTCATGCAGCAGGATATAAAGTTCATTGGTATAGCAATCAGGGACATCTTGGTTGCGCTGATACACCCGTTACTTTAATTGCCAATACAGCAGATGTTGCCAAATGGACGAAGCAGGAGCTTAACCAAGTTCAATATGATGAATCACTGCTTCCTTATCTTGACGAGCTGGATCCGGAAAAAAATAATTTCCTCGTTGTACATTTAAAAGGTAACCACTTCAATTTCCTTAACCGCTTCCCGGAAAGCTTCACCAAGTTTGGCACTCCAGGTAAATACGATTTGGAAGTAAATTACGCTGATTCAATCGCCTATACTGATTATGTGCTTGAGCAAATTTTTAACTATGCTAAGGATAAGCTGAACTTGCAGGCGATGGTCTATTTTTCTGATCATGCTACTGTTCCAGATAAAAGACGCTCACCAAACTTTGAAGGTCTGGCGAGCGTAAGAATCCCGTTTTTCACTTATTTTGCAGACGAATATATAGCACAGCACAAAGAAGTATATGATACTCTAAAGAAACACGCAAACCTTTATTGGACTAATGACTTAGCCTATGAGCTACTATGCAGCATATTTGATATTAAATCGAATCGTTTTGACGAAACTAATTCACTGGCATCTGAAAAGTTTAAGTATAAACGCGAAGATTTAAGAACTAATTGCGGCAAGTCAAAAATATAGCAGTATTGCTAATTTTCCTTTTTTTCCTGCATAATCATTCTTATCTTACTATTATCGCCATATACTATAGGACTATCATAATCTCTGTCTGGAAATGCACCATAGTCCAATTTAATGGTATAATTTTTTTCTCTTATAAAATTCTCAACCTTTTCTGCTAAGCTAACTGGTTTTCCGCTGCAAACATTTATAATACCATTGGTCTCTCCTTGAATACTAGCTAAAACTATCATTTTAGCTAATTCATCAACATCAATAAAATCATATTTATTCTTGCCAGAAGTGAATGGAAATTTGTTCTGACCATTTTCAGCAGCCTGCGTAATTTTAGAAAAAATATTACTGCTCCTATGCTCATCTCCAGTAATATAATAAGCTCTTAACCAATGTAAAGCGCAAGCAGTACCTTTTGCATATAATAAAAGACTTTCTCTTAAAGCATTTTTAGCAATCCCATATTGTGATAATGGATTGCAAGGTGTCTTTTCATCTATTTTACCTTCCCAATACCCAATTTCATGCATAGTACCCATGACAGATAAATATTTTAACCCTCCATCTATCATATTCTGCAAAAAAGTAACATGTTTAGATAAATCTTCCATATGAGCTTTGGAATTATGAACAAATCCTTGTCTCCAAGCTAAATGAATGCATACATCAGGCGCGCCAATCTTTTGAAAAATATCAGGTTCAGCATTAAATAAGTTTATTTCACATTTTTTGACGGAAGGCTTCAAATTATTAAATCTAAAATCTGCCGCTATAACTTCATGTCCTAAAGATAGCGCTTCATTTACAACATGAGTGCCAATGAAACCATTGGCACCAGTCACCAATATTTTCAATCATTTCCCTCCTCAACGATTTCCATACATCTTCTCATAATAATTCTGATACTCGCCATTAATGATATCCTTCCACCACTTCTGGTTCTCAAGATACCATTTAATGGTCTTTTTAATGCCATCAGCAAACTTTGTCTCCGGCAACCAGCCTAGTTCATTATGAATCTTCGTCGGATCGATTGCATAACGCATATCATGGCCTTTGCGGTCGGTTACATGTGTAATCAAGCTCTCCGGCTTGCCTAATTCTTTACAAATCAGCTTCACGATATCAATATTGCGCATCTCATTATGACCGCCGATATTATATACCTCGCCTACTCTGCCCTTATGGATTATCAGGTCAATCGCCTTGCAGTGATCCTCGACATACAGCCAGTCGCGTACATTCAAGCCTTCGCCATAAACCGGCAGCGGCTTATCTGCCAAAGCATTGGCAATCATCAGCGGTATCAGCTTCTCCGGGAAGTGATACGGTCCGTAGTTATTGCTGCAGCGAGAAATGGTCACAGGCAAACCATAGGTTCTGTGATAAGCCATAACAAGCAAATCTGCACCAGCTTTAGAGGAAGAATACGGACTGCTGGTATGAATAGGAGTTTCTTCCGTGAAGAATAGGTCAGGTCTATCAAGTGGCAAATCACCATAAACTTCATCAGTAGAAACCTGATGATAGCGCTTTATACCATACTTACGGCATGCATCCATCAAGGTTGCTGTGCCCATAATGTTCGTCTGTAAAAAGATGCCGGGATCTTCAATAGAGCGGTCAACATGCGACTCCGCAGCAAAGTTTACCACGATATCAGGCGTCTCTTCTTCGAAAAGCTTATTCACAGCAGCTCTTTCACAAATATCTGCTTTTACAAAGCGAAATTTAGGATTATCCATTACAGGTTCAAGCGTAGAAAGATTACCTGCATAAGTCAGCTTATCCAGACAAATAATGCGGTAGTCTGGATACTTTTTCAGCATATGAAAAATGAAGTTACTGCCAATGAAACCAGCACCACCAGTTACGATAATATTCATAAATTACACCTCACTACCTACTGATTACGAATCAGTTAGTCTTAAAACACTTCACCTAATTCACTCAATAACGGATTTTTTTCATCCTTGGCAGAAAGAATAGGATTATTAATGCCCCATTCAACACCAATCTCCGGATCATTCCAACGAATACCGCCATCAGCTTCAGGCGCATAATAATTATCTGCTTTATATAAAAATTCTACTTCATCAGTTAAGGTTACAAAGCCATGACCAAAGCCACGCGGAATCATAAGCTGCTTTTTATTCTCAGCACTCAGTTCTACCGACACCCACTGCTTATATGTCGGACTATCATGGCGCAAATCAACAGCCACATCAAGTACAGCACCACACACACAGCGTACAAGCTTAGCCTGGGCCTTATTTCCCTTTTGAAAATGAATGCCACGCAGTGTGCCTTTTACAGTGCTCAAGGAATGATTATCCTGCACAAAATTATAGAACAGTCCAGCCTCTTCCATTTTTCTTTGGCTCCAGCTTTCCATGAAAAAGCCCCTGTGATCACCAAAAACGTCGGGCGTAATAATAACAACGCCTTCTAATTTGGTCTTTTCAAATTTCATTATTTTTCACTATCCTTAGTATATAATTTTGCCATCAGCGACCTTTTGCAGATACTGGCCATAAGGAGATTTACCATACATCTTTGCTGCATCCAAAAGCTGGTCTTTCGTAATCCAACCATGCAGATAAGCAATCTCTTCCAGAACCGCAATAGGAATACCTGCATTTTCCTGTACTGCTTTTACAAAGTCTGAAGCTTCATTAAGACTTGCTACAGTACCGGTATCAAGCCAAGCATATCCACGACCTAAGATTACTACAGAAAGCTTGTCATCTTCCAAATAGATTCTGTTTAAATCTGTGATTTCTAACTCTCCGCGCGCAGAAGGCTTTAAGCTTTTTGCATACTCACAAACCTTTTCATCGTAAAAATACAAACCAGTCACAGCGTAATTGCTCTTAGGCTGCGCAGGTTTTTCTTCTAGCGAAATAGCTTTGCCCTCAGCATCGAACTCGACAACGCCAAAACGCTCTGGATCATTGACAAAATAACCAAAAACCGTTGCACCTTCCGCATTGGCTACAGCTTGCTGAAGATGCTTCGTCATGCCTGCACCATAGAAAATATTATCTCCCAAAATCATCGCGCACTTATCGCCTGCAATGAATTCTTCACCCAAGATAAAAGCCTGCGCCAAACCATCTGGAGAAGGCTGAACCTTATAGCTAAGATTAATACCGTATCTGCTGCCATCGCCTAAAAGGCGTTCAAAATTCGGCAGATCCTGCGGCGTTGAGATGATCAAGATATCTTTGATGCCTGCAAGCATCAATGTAGACAGCGGATAAAAAATCATCGGCTTGTCATAGATAGGCAACAGCTGCTTGCTTGTTACCATGGTAATTGGATATAAACGTGTGCCGGAACCTCCGGCAAGAATTATGCCTTTCATAATTCGCTACCTCCCCAAAAAAGCTAAAAAACTACATCTAATACAAACTACACTATCAATCTGGACGAAAAAAATCTATCAATCCTTCTTTATCTCTAGGTAATCTATTCATATAAGCATCATAATCTTTCATTAAATGCCCTATATCATATGCTAAATACCCTAATTGGCTTAAATCATAAACTAGTATTTTTGATGTAGGTCCTAATATAAAGCATAGAATATTGTCTTTGTCATAAGGTCACTGCTTTAGCTAACAGATTTTCATATTCATTAAAAGCATTAACATTAGGTCCTTCGACGTACTCTATACTTTTAGCATCCTCAAAAATATTATATTTAAATTTATTTTTAATGCCTTTTCCAATAAATAGAACAACATTTTTATCTTTGAATAATGTTTTTATTTTATCATAATGCTTTCGAAAATCATAATCTTTTAATGCCATATATATCTGATTGAATCCAGCAGCTATATACTCTCTATCATTGCTAGAATATTCTATGAAATCCTTTCTATACGTCGATGCATTTTTTAAATAAAACTCTCTTACACATGGAAGTAAATTCCTTGCTGAGTGAAAATAATTATAATTAACACCAACATACAAATTTGGTATATTGTTTTTTAGTATAAACCTCATCTTTTCAGCTAATTTTTTATCATATTTTTGGAATGGAATATTATTACCTTTAATTATTTCCATTTCTCCATCACCGAACCTACAAAAACTTTTTGGATGTAACATAAGTTTATCTACTGTGTCTTCATAATTAAAGACCGTTAATTCTGGCTTGAACTCATTATCTATTTCATATTGAATGTTGTCAAAAATATCTCTTGTTAATTCATAGTTGTATTCCCATAACTTTAACTTGGATAATATTCGAATATTTTTAAGTAATACACTTATTCTGTTCATTTCAAAATTTCACCCTCTATGTAATCTATCTCCAATAGTTTTTTGTACATATATGAATCTCGAATGTATTCATACTGTTCCATACCATTAACTATTTTTTCTTTTGGAAACTTAAAATTTAAATTTCTTGTATATCCCCATTTCTCGTGCCACTTAATAGATGCAATATTCTCTTTCACAACATGCGCATATACAACTTCCACGCCTAATGAATTATATAAATAATCGTTAGCAAGCATAGCAGATTCTTTCCATTGTAAACTACCTCTGTATAACAAATTGCCTACCAGTAATCTACCTGCTATACAAATTTTTTCACAATCATCATAATCAGTCCACCCAATAGTGCCAAACGGCACATCATTAGCCTTATCTACCATAACGAAAAGTCCTTGACTAAAATCATTAAGATATTTTTCTTCATACCATTTGGTCTGTAAATCCATTGTAAGCTTAAACGGTTGATTCAAAAACCTGTTATTCTCAGGATTATTACGCCATTCAATAATATAAGGAAAATATTTAGGCTGTACTTCTTCAAGGTACACATATTCCCCTTCTAAACGCAAATTGCGCATTCTATAATTCCTCCCAAAGTAATCAAATAAATTTATTCAACGCATCAATAACATACGCAACTTCTTCTTCAGTCATACCATAATACATCGGTATACTAAGAACAGTCTTACTAATCTCCTCCGCAATAGGCAATTCGCCTTCTTGGATATGTAACTCCTCATAAGCTTTCTGTAAATGCATGGGAACAGGATAATGCTTAACTGTACCTATACCATTATCCTTCAAATACTTCTCTAGCTCATCTCTTCTATCACAGCGAATAACAAACACATGGTAAATATGCTCATAATCCGCAGATGTAGCTAAAGGTAATTTAATTAATGGATTAGTAATACCAGATAAATATGCTTCTGCAATTCTTCTTCTAGCTTCATTCCATTTATCAAGATGCGGTAATTTAACACGCAAAAAAGCTGCCTGCATTTCATCAAGACGACTATTCGTTCCCTGATAAATATGATGATATTTATAATCAGAACCATAATTGCCTAAGGCACGCACTTTATCGGCAATTTGTTTATTATTAGTTGTTATGCAGCCACCATCACCTAACGCACCAAGGTTTTTGCCTGGATAAAAACTCCATGCTGCCGCATCAGACAATGCTCCAACCCTTTGGCCTTTGTATCTTGCGCCATGAGCCTGAGCAGCGTCTTCCAAAACATATAATTCATGTTTTTTCGCAATGGCATTAATTGCATCCATATCGGCTGCTCTGCCTTGTAAATGTACGGCAATAATAGCTTTAGTTTTTTCGGTAATCTTTTCTTCAATACGCGTAACATCAATATTATAAGTATCAATAACCGGCTCAACAAAAACAGGTTTTGCACCAGTAAAAGATACTGCCAAAGCTGTTGCAATGTATGTATTAGACGGAACTATCACTTCATCTCCAGCTTTAATATCTAACGCCTTTAGAATCAAATAAATGGCATCCAAACCAGTCGCTACGCCAACACAATATTTTGTGCCGCAATAAGCAGCATATTCTTCTTCAAACTTCTCACATTCCTCACCTTGAATGAAATAGCTTTTATCTACTACCTTCTTAAAAGCTGCATCCAAGCCTTGTCTAATTTCTTCATGCATAGGCACAAAAGAAGCAAAAGGAATATTCATCATTCTTTAACACCATCCTTGCTATTTACAAACTTCAAAAACTCATCATAATCTCTTATGTAATCAGATTCATCATAAAGCTCAGACGCAAGCACCATTAGTACTGCATCTGGTGAAAAATCAAACATTTCTCTCCACATTGCATTAGATACATATAAGCCTTCATATGGCTTCTCTAATGGCACAACCTTCTTTTCTTTTCCATTATCTAAACAAATTTTACAGCTTCCATGAATACAAATCAAAATCTGCTGCAAAGACTTATGCGCATGATAGCCACGAGTAACTCCTTGCGCTGTATCATACATATAATAGACTCTTTTGATTTTAAACGGTATATCCTTAAATTCTTCCAACGCAACAAGCTGACCTCGTTCATCACCATGCTGTTGAAATGCATATTTTATAACTTGCATAAACTATTCTCCCTTATACCTCTAATTGTTTTCTAAGTTTTTCTATATCCATTTCTTGTATATAATTAGTTTTTCTCAAAGACACTTTTTTATTATGTAATTTACATTGTAATTTATACCAAAAAGTTTTCAGACTCCTATTTCCTAAATGCCAAGCAAAAACATCTTTATAAGGACCACCTGCATTATACAACAATTTAAAACAATTATTATTATCATTTCTTATCCGTTCTGCCCAAACCTTAGAACCATTAGTTGAAATACCACTACCATATTCATACCAAATAAGAAACTCATCAAGAAAACCTATTTCTATCCCATCAGCAATCATCATTATGACAGAGCAATCCTCTGCATATTTAACCAAACCATCTATTTTAGCCAAATAATTGAGAAGCAGCATTTTATTAGTTACAAATAATGCTCCAAGTACGTAATCTCTATATAATAAATAATTTTTTTGTATCTTCAATTTGTTTTTTGCTTTATATGGTTCTAAATCCTTAGGGTTACAAAAATCATATAACCTTATATTGTCATCTTCTTGACTATAATATGCCCCCTTACCAAAAGCAAGTTTTAAATTCTCTTTTTTCATAAAACTTACTATTTTATACAAGACATACTCATCATATAACAAGTCGCCAGGACTAATTGATTTAACTATTTCAGCATCAGCAGCTTTGACACCTCGAATAACATTTTTCACAGTACCTGTGTTAATCTCGCTAGTAACAATCTTATAATCAAGTACTGAATTTTTCTCAAACCATTTTTCCAATGATTCTTTTTCAAAATTAAATGAACCATCGTCAGAAATAACTATCTGAATAGAAATATTTTTTTGTTTAATAATTGATAATAACGTACTATATAATTTGTTTAAATCACTATTATATGTTACGACAACAACAGTACAATCATATTTCATTTTTATTACCGCCTACACTATGATTTAAAAATTTTCTTATCTTCTCATCATCCCAATTCCACCATTGCATTTTCAATAATTTATCAATAGTTTCTTGGTCAAAACGATATTTAATTATCTTATCAACACCTCCGACAACTGCATACGGAGGTACATCCTTCCTTATTATACTTCCTGCTGCTATTACTGCACCGTCTCCGATTGTAACGCCCTCAAAAATTATACATTTGGCTCCAATCCAAACATCGTTGCCAATGACTATTTTTCGATTGTCCTCTGAAATATAGTCATTCATATAATCTCTATCAACAAAACCAAACTCTTTCAATGAAGCTATAGGACTAGTCGTAATCCAATCCATTCTATGATCGTTAGGCACAACAGTTTGGCCTTCTGCAATGGAACAAAAAGAACCTATACTCACTAAATGTCTATAATCTAAGTATTTATATCCATATGTATATCTACCAATATCAACATTTTTATACTTTTTCCACCAATACCTTGCAAGATTATCGGCCCATCCATATTTCTTTTTTGATTTTTTATAAATCCATTTTGGACATTTGGAAGTACCAATAATTTTTCTAATAACGGCACATAAGCTAGCTTCAAAAACTGTTATTCCGTATTTTTCTACCAACTTATCACTCATACAACCTATCCTTTTTCAATACATCGGCTAAAAGCTTCTTCATCGTATAATTTTTCATGACAAACTCTTTTCCTGCCTGTGCAATTTTCAAGCACTCTTCTTCATTATTCAAATAACACTTTATTTTTTCTACACATTCTTCGGCATTATTATACATAACTATATTAGCTCCATCAATTAATCCTATCTTTTTAGCATCCTCGCGATAATCACATAGCTCAAAATTACCATTGCCAAGTACCTCAAAGGTGCGCGGATTAATCCCCTTATGTAGTGCAATATGTATATTAAGCGATATTCTTGACGTGTTATATAGCTCTGCAACCTCCTGATCATGTAAAAAACTGTTAGTCACATATTTTACCAAATCCGGATGCTTTCTAGCAAAGCTCCTTTTTGCAAAATAAGCTTGCCAAAAATGCTTATTATGCCAATAGTGTCCAAAAACTATCATACTTTTATTATTAGCAGTACAATATTTAGCTACTTCATCCAAAACAGCAAGTCTATTGTCTGTACTATTACCTACAAAGCTAACGTCATATTTTTTTTCACTTTTGCTGCTCTTACAAAACAGCTGCTCCGCAACACCTATAGGTAAATACCTTGCTTCTTTATCATATTTTTCCTTAGCATAAGCAACGTCCATTGGTTCAAAAGATAATACTTCATCAAACAACCTTATGTTTTGTTCAATATTTTCAAAACGCTTTACAGTATCCATATACCAAACATAGCTCTTACATTTTATATCTCTGAGCATCATAATAAGGTTCTTATCAATGAACTCATAATACGCATTTCCGTTAATTGAAAAAAAGATGTCCGGCTTATATTCTGACACTTCGTTTTGTATCTGCAGCTTCTTATGCTCATAATATTTTTGACAGAAAGAATTTCTATTAATTTTATATTGTAAATGCTCCCAGATAGACAACTCTTTGCTTTGCAGCAAAGGCATATACACTACTTTTACTTCAAATCCTAACTGCTCTAATGCATAAACAGTGCTATCTGTATAATGGAAATACCTTTCCCCGAACACCAATATTTTCTTCATTATTTCACCTTCTTGCTCAAAGCAGATAATTTAGCGTATATTTTGTGTAAGCTTGGACAATGCACAAAGCTAAACAACAAAAACCTATGCTTTGTTTTTAATCTTACATTTTGTAACTCTCTAATATTCTCACTTATAAACTTTTTTATCTCGCCTGCTTTTTGAAGATATCCATCACTCTCTTTAGCATAAAAAGCTGTCAACGTAGCTAATGCCGTCTCAACCGCTAATTTTCTGCAAGCCATGACTGCATCAAGATTCTTCTTTAAAGCAAAATCTAACCTTTCTTTATAGCCAGTGAAGCACTCATATCTTCTTTGAAAATCAAAATTCACTGCTGTAGCACTACCTTCATGCTTTATATAGTAGTATAAGGCTTTTTTAAAATATACTACCTTAGCTGCTTGTGCGAATGTTCTATATATAGTAGCTACATCTTCATATCTACGTCCATGCGGAAAGCTTACATTATGCCAAACTTCCTTTTTGTAAATTTTATTGCATGGAGAATTATCAATAACATCTTCTAAAATAAAGTTAAGAGCCTCGCGACCTGTCATTATTTTGTTTTCATCAAAATGATAACCTATTTTATTTCTACTTTTTTTTACTTCGCAAACCTCAAAACAAACTATATCGCCATCAGTCTTTTGCAGATATGTAATAGTATCTTTAAACATATCTTTATCAATATAATCATCAGGATCAACGAAAGCAATATAAGCACCATCAGCCTTAGATAAGCCTAAATTTCTAGCGTTGCTAACACCTCCATTATCCTTATGAAAAACCTTGATACGTTTATCCATCTTAGCATATTGATCGCAGATTTCTCCACATCTGTCAGGAGAACCATCATCAACCAAAAGCAGCTCAAAATCCGTAAAAGTTTGACTCAATATGCTATCAAGGCATTTTGTAATATACTTCTCTGCACTATAAACAGGTACTATCACAGAAAGTCTAGGCATATCAATTATCTCCCATCATCTTCAGCTTCACATACTTGTTTAGCGTATAGTTGGCATAATTAAGACACAGCACAAATCCCAGCCACCCCTCTAAAAAACCTGCCTTCAAAACATACATCTTAAAAAAAGCAAATGCCGGTCTCAAAATTAAATCTCCTATTATGGAGCACTTTTTACCGCGTAAACTTCTATCGACGGCACCTATGCTGGAATACTTATTCATTTTATCTAAATAATCTTCAAATGAGGAATAAGTATAATGGCTTAAATGCCCTTTAAGCGTTACAATCTCTAATTTACTGCTAAGACCTTCGTGTACCTTGCCTTCCCATTTTGCTTGACCAACGGGAAACAAGCGTACAACTGAATCTGGACCTAATACGCCATAATGAAATTTCTTGCCAAAGGCATTATTATGGCGAACAAATCTATATAATGCTGCTTTATGACTGCTTATTTTCTCCTGAATATCATTAATAAGCTCGTCAGTCATTCTTTCATCTGCATCAAGATACAGCACCCATTCGGTTTTTACATGCTGTAACGCAAAATTGCGCTGCGCCGCAAAGTCATTATCCCAAGCACGGTAAACAACCTTCGCACCATTTTCTTCTGCTAATTGAACTGTTTTATCCGTACTGCCGGAATCGACAATCAGCACCTCTGCTGCAACTTTCTTGGCATTCTGCACAACAGCGACTATATTTTTTTCTTCATTTTTAGTTAAAACTACTACCGTAAGATTATTATTCATCTGTACCCGGCACCTTTCAAGTGTATATTCTTTAAACCTCTCATTGTATTCTAAACAGACACATGTATTATTATCATTTAAATAACCTATGCTCAGCAATAATTATACCATATGTAAGCTATCACTGCATAACATTGTGATTAAATCTTGAAATTTCCAGCAAAAACGGCCATAGACCGCAATAAATTACGACTATGGCCTTCCTTTTTAATTCACCGCATCACCCTTCAGCACACGCCACGCACCTACTCCGCGCATACTGTTGATGTATTCAGTGATTTTTTTATCAGTATCAGAACTATGCGTATAAATTTTGCCATCTGCAGCGTAAAGCCTATGATTAAACACCACGTCTTGATTTTCAAACATATTTGCCTGCAATGCAGCATAAGTAAAACCAGCAGGTCCAACAATTTCTGCCAAAGTTCCTGCCAACTGCATGTGGTCACCAACAGATTTATCATTAAACCAAGCTTGCTGCACACCGGCACCATAAAAAATACACGGTATAGACGACAAAGTGCGTGTATCCTGCTCCTTTGCAAAGCTGAAGCGCTCCGAATGATCACCGGTAATAACAAAAAGCGTATCACTGTACATGCTTTGCGCCTGCTTTACAAAATCACCCATCGTTTTATCCGCATACCAGATATGACCAAGCTCTGTAAGTGTTTTTTCATCACTGGCAATATCTGCAGGCAGCTTGCTCTTAACCTTTGCTCTTGGGAAGCCCATACCATCCACATCAATGCTGTAAGGCGGATGATTAGTTGTTGTAAGCACCACATGGAAAACCTTTTCCTGCTCTTTTTCCTTGCTCATATAAGCTTCGATTTGCTTAAATAAAGCAGCATCCGAACAGCCCCAGGCATTACCGCTATCATCACTGAACTCATCTGCACAATGAAATTCATCAAAGCTTTGCGCTTTAGTAAATTTGCCGATATTTTGCCATCCAGAAAAGCCACCATACCAAAAAACAGTCTTGTAACCAAGCTGCTTCATAATATAGCCAATACCGGTAGCATACTTGCCATTAAAGCTATTTGCCTGATAGTTTTCATATAACCCCATATCAGGAATACCGCTTACCAAACCATTAACAGCAGAAATTGTTCCGCTGCCATGTGGCAGCATAGTAGCAACGTGAGCAGCATCAGCAGAATTTTGCAAAGACAGCATATTATCAACCAATCCCAAATCCTTGTACTTAGGTAAAAATGGCCAATTACCAAAGCTTTCACCAACTATAAGCACAATGTTGCGTGGTTGCTTAGCCAGCTTAGGCTGTTTAACAGTATGTATAAAGGCCTTGTCAATGCTGTCTGCAGCTTTATTGCCACCACTTGCAGCAATTTTTTCACGCAGCTGTGCTACAGTAATGTTGATATTTGTCACCTTATCAATTTTACGCTTCATATCGCGTACACGGTATAAGGCCTGTCCATCATCCAAAATTGCTTCGTTCAAAAGATTGGATTTTAAGCGTGCAGCACTTTCCCAATTGATGGAATGAGCATAGTTAAAAGCACCGCCATAACGCACAAATACACATAAAACTGCGAGCACAGGCAATGTCAATGCAATTACCAGTTTTTTATGCTGTACTTCAACGAAGGATTTAGCAGGCAGCTTGTGTAACCATATACGCAATCCATAAGCCAAAGCAATGCCCAAAACCATAGCTAAAGGAAAACGCCACAATAACTGGTACTCTTTAACCGCAGTCACAAATATCGCATAAATATCATCATGCGCACCATTTATAAGCATCATATTAAAGGCTGCATTAAAAATCTTGTAATACGGTATGCGCGTCATAAAGCAAACAGCAAAGAAAACTAAGGCCACAGCATGCCAGCAAAAACGTAGCTTGTCTGCCGGCCAATTTTTCACAATAAGCTTCGGCAAAGTTGTAAACACAAAGCTAATCAGAGCTATCATGCCTGCTGTCTTTAAGCTTAAGCGCAGTCCTAACAATAAAGCCATCGGAACATCGCCATATTCACCGTTAAGCTGTCCGTTGTAAATAGCAATAAAGGCTATACGAAATACCGTAAAAACCAAGCACCAATAAATAAATGCCTTGAGATCCTGCTGCAGGTTTTCAAAAAATCTTGCGTAAGAATTCATATAAAGCTTTCATCTCCCCATATTTTATGCAAATCTAACTAATTATACCATACTTTTCGCTTAGCATCTGCTTATGATTTAGAAGAATGCTAATTTTGAGTCAAAAGCTTAATTTTAGGCATTCGTCAAGAAAAATATCAAAAATTGCACTTTTTCCTACGAAAAAATGCAATTTTTGACATTTTTCCTAATGAATATTATATGCGCACATTATTCTATTCTACAACTACATTCTGAATGTAAAATAATGAATTTGAAAAATTAACTACCAATCGTCAAAACAGATATTTTCATTAAGGAATAAATTCAATCACTACTAAATCTCTCTGCTTACCTCTCTCCAATGCCAATCGTACTAAAAATCCCCCTGACAAATCAATGCCAAGTGGATAATACTGTACAAACTTATATTATTTCAGATACGGAAGCAGCTTTTCTATTAGGCGATATACTTCTGTTCCGGGCGTGGATTGAAAAGCCTTCTTGCCTTTATTAATATTGGCAAGTTTCTTGGCATTGCTAATAGCCTGCTCCATATAAGGTTCCAAAAGCTGGTACATATCAGACCTGTTTTTCTTATATTCACTTGTGTTTAATTTAGCCAGGCATGAACTGAGCTTTGCCCAATATTCCTGACGATGTAAATCGGAATGAATAAACGAGAAATGCAGCAGGAACCATAGTTCAATGCATTGGTTTGACCAAAGCGCGTGATAAGTAGTTTCTTCGTTACTATAAGTATGGCAAAGGTCGACAACCTTATCAATGTTTTGCGCAGGAAAATCGTCAGTATCATAGACAATCCATACATGCTTATAGATATTGGAGCTTTTGGCAACTTTTTGCTTAACTTTCTGTAAAAGGTTGAGAGTATTATCACCTACACCGATGATATCTAGCTGCACTCTGCCACGATATTTGCTGTTGATAGTGTTTTTGACACCTTGGAAGTAAGCCGGCTCTGTGCTTATACCTTCGGTAGTTATAAGATGATACTCAGGCTGAATCTTTTTGGGAGTGTCACGTCTGGGTTTAAGCCAGGATTTCTTCAAGTCGCCTTTTTTAGGAGGTTTTAAGCTCATTGCCATTCACCATCCTTCAGCATATTCTGCAAGTATGGGTCTGCACCGTAACGTCCTTCAAGATACTGCTTGTCATAAGCTGCAGTATTATTGATACGCTCGTTGTTTTCTTTGCGGATCTCATAGAGCGAGTACAGCTCACTGCTGTGGTTATCTCCTTCAGCGGCAAACCAAATCTCGTCACGGCGGTAAACAGTGTTTTTCATAGTTGCTATATCGTGAGAGGTGAAGATTAGTTGCGCTCCATGCGTATTTAGCTTAGGATTTTTAAACAGAGCCATGATGTAACGCAGCAGCTTCGGATGAAGCTTGGCATCTAATTCGTCAATAACTGCTAACCGGCCTTCTGCTAAAGCAATCAGTAGTATCGGCAATGCTGCAATGAGCTTTTTAGTACCATCGGATTCATCTTTATAGGATAACTCGTGGGTTTTTCCATGCAGTGTTCTTTGCATGATGAGTTGTTTGCTATCGTTGTCGTAGCGATAGCCGTTGATATCAATACCCATATCATTTAAAGCACTTATAATTTGCCGGCGTATGGTTTTGTTATCAGACAGCATTATCTGTAATTCAGCTTCAGGATTAGCATAGCTGCGGATAATGCAGCTTTCAAACCATTTTTGAGCGTCGTTGATGGCAGGGATATCATAGTTGATTGCCAAGAACGATAAGTAGGGCATCTTTGGATTTACATCTCTATTTATTGATGCTTTATTTATACTGGAGCCTAAAGTAATAACTTTTTCTTCTCGGTCAAAAACATGGGCGGTGCGTTTGCCGCCTATTTTTTTTCTGTCCAGTGCTTCGGCAATGATTTCATCATGAAGCATAGAAAGGTAATAGCGGTACTCATAGCCATTAGTACGGAAGTAAAGCAGGAATTCTGTAGGCTCATTAGAGGTTTTTTCATCAAACAGGAAGGGCGTGCAAGATACTTTTTGCTGTACTATAAGCTTAGTACGAGTTTTTTCCATATCGTAGATAGGTTTTACCACGGTGGAGATAAGGCAGGTTAAAGCCTGCAGCATATTTGTTTTACCGCCGCCGTTAGGTCCATAGATAGCTGCTACAGGTAAAAGATTACTCGCTGGCTTGCAGTAAATAATATTTTCGGCAAACTCAGGCAGATTAGCTGCCTGCATATCAAAAACTGTTTCATCTTTATATGATTTGAAATTTTTAAATGAAAATTGACAGAGCATGAAATCAACTCCTTTCATGCTCATTGTAACATTAAAAACGCCAAAAATCAATTTTATAAGCCTGTTTTAGAAAATATTTTATGGAAAACGGCATATAAAATAGAAAATTTGTTTTTTTAGCTGCTACTGGAAGTGCCTTTAGGCGTTTTTCACCCAAACTCTAAACTATTGGCATTGTTTAATATTCTATCATTTTCCCTAACGAATATCATACGCGTACATTATTCTACTATACAACTACATTTAAAGTGCAAAATAAGGAGCAGCTTGCGCCGCTCCCTACCTATTCTTCATCTTCTTTTATCCTGCGCTGCAGCAAAACAAGACGCAGCGACAAAACAACAGCACTGCAAATTACGCCGATATCCAGGCTCTGCCAATAAGCAAAGGCACCATTATTGAACTTGTAATCCAAAAGCAGGCCCAGCGGCAGGCAGATCGCCCAATAGGCCAGCATGCTGCACCAAAATGTAGCGTTAACATCCTTATAGCCACGCAAAATGCCCTGAATCGGCGCCGCGACTGCGTCGCCTCCCTGCCACATAATAGCGTAGATAATAAACACCTTCACCAGCTCAATAACATGCGGATTCGTTGTATAAATGAGCGCGATATATTCACGCGCCACCAGCTCCAGCGCCATGTAAACCATAGCGATAAAAAGGCTCAGCTCCAAGCCAAGTGCCGTGTAATCACGCGCTCCCTGATAGTTTTTCGCACCATATTCAACGCCCACCACAATCGTCAGCGCCAGTGAGAAGCTCATGGGGAACATATAAATAAGCGAGGAGAAGTTAAGTGCCGCCTGATGCGCAGCAATAACCTCCGTGCCAAATTTGGCAATAAACAGCGCCACAACGCCAAAGATGCTTGTTTCCATAAAAATAGCCACGCCCATAGGCACGCCAATGCGCAGATATTCCGCCACCAGCTGCTTAACAGGGCGCACCAAGCCCAGCACATCATACTGCTTGAACGGTTGCAGCTTCGACACCACCACTGCGAACATCACCAAAAGCAGCCAAAAGGTGATGCCCGTTGCTACGCCGGCGCCAATACCGCCCAGGCGCGGTAAGCCCAGCTTGCCGAAAATCAGCACATAGTTCAGGAAGGCGTTGACAGGCAGCGCCAAAAGATAAATCTTCATCGACAGCTTGGTATAACCCAAAGTATCTACAAGGCTGCGCAGCGGTGTGATAAGGAAGAACGGCAGCACGCCTATGCCAAGACCGGCCATATACCACAGCGCAATGTGATAAACCTCCGGTGCCAAGCTCATGCCCTGCAAAAACGGCGGCAAAAAGATAACGCCGCCGACAATTATCAGCACAGAAAAGGCTATAGCCAACAGCATGCCATGTCGTACTACCGTAGAGATTTTTTCTTTTTCGCCTGCACCCAAAAGGTTGGCAATCAAAGGCATCGCCGCCAGTAGAATGCCTGCAAAGCAGGTCTGTACCGGCATCCAGATATTACCGCCGATGGCAGCGCCGGCCAAATCCGCATCGCCAGCCTGCCCGGACATACTGGCATCAAAAAAGTTCATGCCCATAATCGCAATCTGCGTGCCGATAATCGGCAACATAACGCTCAGCAAACGCTTAACCTTATCCTTATAATCCTTGTGTAAAATTTTTAGCATATCATTACTCCCATTTTCCCTAATATAACAAAAGCCACACGGCTGCAAACACAGTCGTGTGGCGAAAAGATGACTATTGAATCAGAAAAAATCCACAACAATTTTTCAGATTTAATTTTAACAATAAGCAGCCTGCTTGTCAAGCTCAGTCTTCTGCTTCTGCCAATTCGGAAAGATAAGCCCAACGATCCACCATCTCATCCAGCTTTTGCTGCACAGCCTCCTGCTGCTTTGTCAAATCTGCCAGACGGGTAAAGTCACTGCCGCATTGGTTGATTTCCGCACCAAGCATTTTCAGCTCTGCCTCGCTGCGCGCAATCTCCTGGTCAAGACGCTCCAGCTCCAGGCGCTCGCCGTAGGTCATTTTCTTCTTGGCAGGCTCTTCGGCAGGCTTTGCTGCAGCCACCGGCTTAGCCTTAATAGGCTGCGCCTGCTGCGCACTTTCCTCCTGCAGAGCTTCTGCATAATCGCTGTAGCCGCCGATATACGGCTTAATGCTGCCATCCTGCTCCAATGCGAAAATCTTTTGCGCAAAGCGGTCGAGGAAGTAACGGTCATGGGAAACGGCGATAACCGCACCGGCGAAGCTGTCCAGATAATCCTCCAAAACAGAAAGTGTCGGGATATCCAAATCATTTGTCGGTTCGTCCAAAAGCAGCACGTTCGGTGCCGTCATCAGCACACGCAACAGATACAGACGGCGTTTTTCACCGCCACTGAGCTTGGACACCGGCACCCATTGCAGCTCCGGCGGGAAGAGGAAGCGTTCCAGCATCTGTGCCGCACTGATGCGCTGACCGTCGGCCGTTTCAATGTAATTATTCGCTTCCTTGATATATTCCAGCACACGCATATTGCTGTCCGGGAATTCGCTGTGCTGTGCAAAATAGCCAATCTTCACAGTCTGGCCTACGCGCATTTCGCCGCTCGTAGGCTGCAGCTTACCGGCAATGATATCCATCAGCGTTGATTTGCCTGCGCCATTAGGACCGACGATACCGATGCGGTCATTACGCAGCAGGATATAGCTGAAATCCTTGATATAATCCTTACCGTCCCACACCATGCCGATGTCTTCCAGCTCGATGATTGTTTTGCCAAGACGACTGCTGACGGAGGACATTTCCAGATTTGCTTCCGTCTTTACATTCTTCACTTCCGCTTCAATCTGAGCAAAGCGCTCCACGCGGTCCTTCTTTTTGGTACGGCGTGCTTCCGCACCACGGCTGATCCAGGCCAGCTCGCGGCGGTAAATGTTGCGCAGCTTTTGCGCAGCAGAGGCCTCCGCAATACGGCGTTCCTCACGCTTTTGCAGGAAGAGGCTGTAGTTACCGACGTAAACATAACCCTTGCCGCCGTCTATCTCCAAGGTACGATTAACAACACGATCAAAGAAATAACGGTCATGGGTTACCATCAGCAGCGCACCCTTGCGCGCCAACAGCTTTTGCTCCAGCCAGGCAACAGTGGCGTTATCCATATGGTTGGTAGGCTCGTCCAAAATCAGCAGGTCCGACGGACGCACCAGCACACCGGCCAAGGCCACACGCTTGCGCTGGCCGCCGCTCAGCTCGCCCATCTGCTGCTGCAGATTAGTGATACCAAGCTGCGTAAGCACCGCCTTCGCTTCGCTTTCCAGCTGCCAGGCATATTTATCATCCATCTGCTGCTGCAAATCAAGCAAATGCTTTTGCAGCTTTTTGTTATCAGGCTCCGTTGCAGCCTGCTCCACCGCACTTTCGTAATCACGCAACAGCACCATCAGCGGCGAATCGCCTTTAAAAACCTGCTCCAGAACAGTTGCGTCTGCCTCAAACGGCGGATCCTGCGGCAGATATTCCATCACCACGCCGCCGGGAATCGTCAGCTTGCCGTCACCGGCCTCATGATGGGCAATCATGCGCAGCAAGGTACTTTTACCGGTGCCATTGACACCGATAATACCGTACTTGTCGCCTTCCTCTACGTTAAATGTAATATTTTCAAACAACAATCTGTCGCCATAGCTGTACGACAAATCCTCTGCACTTAAAATCATTTTACTTATCTCCCTGTAAAAAATTTACACTCTAAAATTATAACACGCCTGCGGATAAAAGTAAAAAGGACGAACCGCCAAGGCCCGTCCTTCGTATTGCTATTTTACTGTTACCTGTAAATTTTCGTTTTCTTCCGCTACGTCCTGCAAAACCTGCAGCAGCTGCTCGCCATACCAGCCCAGCTTTTCATTGTCGGTAATATCAGCAGGCACAATAATCTGCGTCGGCTCAACGATTTCTGTCAGGCAATCATACAACGCGTCTAAATTGGCGCCGTAGTACACAGGCAATGCCAGCGCGCTGCGCAGATATTTATGCAGCGCAGGCACAGAGGTCATGCGCTCAAGGTCTAATGTGATTGTTCTCATAATAATCTCCTTATTTTCCGTAAAGCTTGCTGAAGGACTTGTAGTGATCACCGGTATAGTAAATCAGACCATCGTTGGAAAAGACAATGCGCTTCGCGTTACGATTACCCTTCACATAATCAATGTCACATTCCTTCCAGTTACGGCCGTTTTTCTTCGGCAGCTTACCCTCGTAATTGCCGTAGCGGTCGCCGCCGATGGATTTACCGGGTGCAACCTTGTCTAGGGTGCCTTTTGTCTGCCAGCCCAGCTTTTTGGCTTCATTTTTCGTAATATAGTTGTGCGGCAATCGCTTATATTCGTTGATGTAGGCAGCAACGTGCTCCTTATCGGTGTAGGCAGCGCTTTCGCTGATTTTGATTTTGCCGCTGTTGGCCTTAACATTGGCCGCAGTGTTTTGGACGTTGTTGCTCTTGGTTGTATTAACATTTGTTGTCTGGGTTGTCTGTTTATCGTTGCTCTTGGGGCTGTTACTGCCGCAGCCGGCAATTACGCTGACGCTGAGCAGCATCGCCAGGAAGAACGCTAAAAGTTTTTGCATAAGTATGCTCCTTTCTTAAAAACCACCATCATTATAAGCTCTTGCGATTACATACGAAGGCTCATAATAAGCACTGGCATTATAATTATCAATCACTTCACAAATAGGATTATTATATACCCGCAGCATGCCCTGAACGTAATCCTCATCAGGCTGCAATGTAGCAAGAATAAGACGCATATATACCTTGCCCATCGCAGTAGCCGCCGGAATCTGCTCGCATAAATCCTTATCAACTGCAGTGATATCAAAAGTACCCTGCTGCAGGTGATAATCTGTAATCCAATCAGCTTCAACCTGCATAGGATTAACGCTGTGCAGCACGTTGGCCACGCTAATTAAATGACGCAGATCAGCCTCGCCTATGGTATTAACTACATAAGCGTTATGTTGCTTTAGCTTACGGGCCACACGCTCCACCATGTAACACATAAAGTACAAATCATTTTTTGTTATTTCTTCGTCAGGAAAGTAAAGATTTGTCATAACGCATAACTCCTTACAAACTGCAGCGTTACCAGAGCACGCTCTGTGCAATAAACAATCTGGTGAGTGGGATATTTGAATTTTACCAACACCCAAAAGGCTTCTTTTGTTATACTGCCATCTACGTAGCTTTCAATATAATCCCAAATCGTATCATCCGCCATTGGCCCTTCCACAATATCATAATGGTGTTCAATGCCACGCCTGCAGGCAACAACAAATTCCAGCCATTCATCAGTCATAGTAGTAAATTTTAGGATATTCAGTGTGCTGTCAGGTTCATAGTTATAGATATTCACTACATGCTTATTACGCTTAGTCAACGCCCAACGCTGCGCTTGTTTTTCTAAATTGGTACAATAAAAGCCGTAGCCAAAATCTTTATAAAAGCCATTGGTCAATACTTTAGGATTTTTTACAATGACGTTGCTTCCATGGTAAAGGGTAAGTATAGAGCCCATTTTACATTCATCCTTTCATACTATATTATAAAATAACTGCATTACTTAGTTTTAAGCAATGCAGTTACTGTACTCATTATACTTATTCTTCATCAATAGCAGGTTTCAATTTTTTCTGCAATGCGCTATCAAAATCTTTCAAAATTCTACCGAATACATCTTTTGGCTTTGTATTATCAAACTCATCTCTGTTCATTCTAGATCTATCATCAATTCGCGACCAAACGGCTTTCCCAGTTTGTGTATCATAAACATCAAACCTAACATTCACCAAGACTGTAGGAAAAATGCCACCACTAACATAATTGGTTTGCTGGCTAGTTGTAGTTACAGTAACAGGACCGTTAGTTGTATAAATAGAATTCTGAGCGGTCACGGGAAAAGTATATGTATATCCATCCGCATACTGAGAGCCAACAGTATAGTTTTCAAGTTTTATATTAATTATAACATCAAAATTATCTTTAATATAACATTTTCTTTGTTCATTTGCGTCTATAGAAAATTCCGGTAAATCTTTTTTATTACTAAATACGTAACCTTTTGAGGATAATTTTTTTACCAATTTATCGAAAAATTTTTCTTGATAAAATTCTTCTGTTTCTTTTTCAGAAATGCCATTCTTTAATTTTTCATTAACTTCATAATCAACAAAAACGTTCTTTACCGAAGAAAAATTATATTTTTTATCAACCCATTCTTGTTGTTGAGCTATAGCTAAATTACAAACCAAAAATAATAATACTAATATGTAAAATACCTTTTTCATCGCTAATCCTCCAAACCTATATTATTTATTTCATTATACCATATTTTGCAAATTCTATACATGCAGATTAATTACTGCTGTTAACTGTAATAATTTCACTCAACTCAATAATATCATCGAATGATTTTGCGGAACGTCTTAGATATTCATGACCACCATCTACTGCACAAGCGCCACAAGAACAAACTTTATAGTCATGAACAGAAAATGACTCTATTATATCGCCACATATTTTACACTTGATTGCATTTCTGATAATCATTACCTATCCCTCCCATCTGTTCTCATTATATCATATACAAAAAATCGGCGCACCATATCATGGTACGCCGCCCCCCAAAAGTTCACAAGTAATTCCTTGAAAAAAACTATGCTTTATGTTATATTATAGATAAAGAAGACAACCGCCCAAGCAGTTCGTGCCATTCCAATCGGCTTACGCCTCTTGGGGCACTATTGCATGGCGTGCATAAACCAATCAGCAGCGTCCTACGGACTTGTTTCTTGGATGCACCCGCAAAGGTGGGTTGCCGCTTAAATTAGGTTTGAAAAACCGTCTCTAGCTCGCAAATTACAGAGGCGGTTTTTCTATGTCTAGACTATCTGCTGTACTGAAAGATAAAAGTCAGCAATGCCAGAATGAACATGCCAAAAGCCATCAGGTCTTTGGAATCATAGTTCCTCATAGACATCACCTCGATTCTCTTAGAGAATTTCGGCAATGCCACCCCGTAAACGGTTGTCTTAAAACATATTTTAGCATATAAAACAAAAACATACAACGAACAAGCTGTGAAGTTTGCCGTTGTATGTTTTTTATTTATATCTTGTTTTTACCTTACATCTCTGCCATGAGTATAAACCGGCAGCAGCTTCGGCGACAACTCACCATGCACTCCAGCAGCCTTTTCTTCCTCAGAGTAGCGACGTACATGCTCCAGGCTCAGCTTGCCCAGCTTAACAGACTTCGCTGCTTCGGCAGCCTTAGTACCGGCAATGCGGCCAAAGACGATGATATCCAGCAGGCTGTTGCCCATCAGACGATTGGTGCCGTGAATGCCGCCAACAGCTTCACCGGCAACAAACAGGCCCGGCAGCTTTGTTTCCGCATCCTTATCAATCAGGATACCGCCGTTTTGGTAATGCAGCGTCGGATAGATCAAAATCGGCTCCTTGCGCAGGTCAATGCCAAACTTAGCATACATACGCAGCATACCCGGAATGCGTTTGGCAATAGTGCCTTCACCATGCAGCATTTCAATCAGCGGCGTATCAAGCCACAGCGCCACGCCATCGAGCGCCTTCACGCCCTTGCCGCGGGCAGTACACTCGCGAATGATAGACGCAGCCGCCACATCACGGGGTTCCAGCGGATG